>FZPS01000081.1_pt539 | contig 10813 bp, 11 predicted proteins | sample 1817821 | NCBI WGS metagenome assembly FZPS01 (sample SAMEA104158645, study PRJEB21678) | metagenome | place: Germany | collected 2015-04-21 | reverse complement strand
GAAATCCCCCGTGAGGTTGAAGTAGGAGTGCTGCGTGGGATTGAGGACGGTGGGCCGGTCCGTGGTCCCCTCGTAACGGATCAGCAATCCGTTCCGCTCCGTGAGGGTGTAGGTGACCGTGAGTTCCACCCTACCGGGGTACCCCTCCTCCCCGTCCGGGCTGACCAGCCGGAGCGCGACCGACGGCCCGTCCGGGTCCTCGACCACCGTCCCTGTCCAGAGGGCCTTGTCGAAGCCGCGCCTTCCACCGTGCAGGTGATTCGGGCCGTCGTTTGCCGGGAGTTGGACGATCGCGCCGTCGAGCGTAAAGCGCCCCCCCGCGATGCGGTTGCCGTAGCGTCCGACGACGGCGCCCAGGTAGTTGGGGCCGCGCTCATAGCCTTCGGCCGTATCGTAGCCGAGCACCACGTCCGCCATGTTCCCTTCCCGGTCGGGCACCAGGATCCGCGTGATCACCGCGCCGTAGTCGATGACCTCGACGACGGCGCCCGCGCGGTTTTGGAGCGTGTATTTCGTCACGCCCCGCCCGTCGGGAAGGCTCCCGAAAGAGTCCGTTGTAACGGGGAGGTCCCCGGAATGTTCCGTTGTCACAGGGGTGCCATCCTTTCTGCCGTCGCGGCAGGCGGCCGGCAACAAGAAAATCAGCGCAAGACAAAGAACCCATGGTCTGTTCACGGCTCGTGCTCCCATTATGATTTTTGATATAGAGGCGTAGTGTGTCACAACCTCCGTCCAAGGGCAATCCATTTCCTCTCTTCCCGCCAATCGGCGGGGGGATGACCCTGCAGACCCCGGGGGAATATGCTAAAATCCGCTCGGGCCGGCGACACCCGCCCGGCCAAGGAGAGAGGCATGAAAAAAATTCTTCAGGGGAACGAGGCCATCGCCCGGGGCGCCTGGGAGGCGGGGGTGACGGTCGGGTGCGCCTATCCCGGGACGCCGAGCAGCGAGATCATGTCGGAGCTCGCCCGGTACCCGGAGATCTACACCGAATGGTCGACGAACGAAAAGGTCTCCCTGGAAGTGGCGTTCGGGGCCTCGCTGGCGGGAGGACGAGCTCTTGTCGCCATGAAGCATGTAGGCCTGAACGTGGCCGCCGACCCGTTGATGACCATGGCCTACACCGGCGTCAAGGGGGGGCTCGTCGTCGTGGTGGCGGACGACCCCGGGCAGCACAGCTCCCAGAACGAGCAGGACAGCCGCCACTGGACCCGGTTCGGAAAGCTGCCGATGCTCGAGCCCGCCGACTCCCAGGAATGCAGGGATTTCACCCGGGTCGCCTTCGACATGAGCGAACGCTTCGATACCCCCGTTCTGATCCGCAGCGAGACCCGCGTGTCCCACAGCGACTCCCCGGTGGAAACCGGGGAGCGGATTGAATCGACGCTCCCGAAGGGGCTCAGCCGCGCCGACGCGCCCAAACAGGTGATGGTCCCCGCCTACGCCCGCTTGCGGCGCGTGGAGATCGACCGGCGCCTGGAGAAACTCGAAGCCTACGCCGAGGAGGAGTTTCCCGGCAACGTCACCGAATTCGGGGACCTTTCGGTCGGCATCATCGCCTCCGGCGTTTCCTACCTCTACGCCAAAGAGCTCTTCCCCGGGTATTCCTTCCTGAAGCTGGGCATGGTGTGGCCCCTTCCCCGGAAGCGGATCGCCGATTTCTGCCGCAAGGTCAAAAAGGTGATCGTGGTGGAGGAACTGGACCCCTTCCTGGAGACCGAAATCCGGGCCATGGGAATCAAGGTGCGCCACGGGAAGGACCTGATTCCCTCGATCGGGGAGTTGACCCCCGCAATCCTGGAGGGCGCCCTGGCAAAGGCGGTCACGGGGAAAAAGTCCCGCGCGCCGCGGCCGCGCGCCCTGGCGGGGGACCTCCCCGGCCGTCCGCCCAATCTCTGCGCGGGGTGCAGCCACCGGCCCCTGTTCTACGCCCTGAAAAAGCTGGGGGTCTTCGTCTTCGGTGATATCGGGTGCTACACCCTTTCCGTCGCCCCCCCCCTTGCAGCCATGCACGTCTCCACCTGCATGGGGGCGAGCGTGGGGGGGGCCTACGGCGCCGGGAAGGTCCTCGGCCGGGAGGGGCTCGGCAAGGTGTGCGCCGTCCTGGGAGACTCCACCTTCCTGCACGGGGGCATCGCCCCCCTCATGGATGCGGTCTACAACCGGGGCTATTCCACCACCATCATCCTGGACAACCGGATCACGGCGATGACGGGGCAGCAGGACCACCCCGGGACCGGTCGCACCATCCGCGGGGAGGAAGCCCCGATGGTCGACTATGCCGAAATCGCCCGCGCCGTGGGGGTCCGGCACGTGCGCCACGTCGACCCCTACAACATCGGGGAAACGCTCGCGGTCCTCGGCGAGGAGCTCGAGCGTGACGACGCCTCGGTCATCATCACCCGCAACAGCCCCTGCATCCTGCTCCGGCGCGCGCGCCCACGCGAGCGCTTCCCCCACCCGCACTACCGGGTGCAGCAGGAGTCCTGCCGCGGCTGCCGCGCGTGCCTCAACGTCGCCTGCCCCGCCATCAGCTGGCGGCCGGAACCGGGCACGACGGCGGAGGGAGTGAAGCGCAAGGGGACGGCCGACATCAACTTCGAGCAGTGCGTCGGCTGCGGGGTGTGCGGCCAGGTGTGCGCGTTCGAGAGCATCGTTCCGAAGGAAAGCTGAGGGTACGCCGCATGTCGACGAGTCAAGCCACCACGAATGTGTTCTTCTCCGGCGTGGGGGGGCAGGGGACCATCCTCGCCAGCAACCTCCTGGGTCAGGTCCTCCTGCGGGCGGGGTACGACGTCAAAAAAGCCGAAGTACACGGAATGGCGCAGCGCGGGGGGGACGTCACCACCCATTTCCGCTTCGGCGCCCGCGTGTACTCCCCCCTCATCCGGCAGGGGGAGGTTGATATCCTGGTGGCCTTCGAACTGCTCGAGGGGTTGCGCTACATCGACTGGCTGAGGCCCGAAGCCAGGATCGTGCTGAACAACCACCGGATTCTCCCGCCCGCGGTGAGCCTCGGGAAGATGGAATACCCGCCGGACATCGCGGGAACATTCCGGAAACATTTCGGGGAGAACGTGCGCCTCGTCGAGGGCGCCGCCATCGCCCGCGCGCTCGGCAACATCCAGGTGGCCAACGTGGTACTCCTCGGGACCCTGTCCGCTCTCTTCACGGATCCCGGGCCGGAACAATGGCTGGAGGCGATCCGGGAGCTGCTTCCAGCCCGGCATCACGAGATCAACGTCAAGGCCTTCCTCGAGGGACGGGGGGCCGGGGGAATCTAGACCCCGGGGACGGAGGGACAGGGTGGCCACACGCATCGCCGATGCTTCGGACCCGGAAGCGATCCGGGAAGCGGCCCGGATCATCCGCCGGGGAGGCCTGGTCGCCTTTCCGACCGAAACGGTCTACGGGTTGGGCGCCGACGCCCTAGATCCGCTGGCCGTGGCCCGCATCTTCGCAGTGAAGGGACGGCCAAGGCTCGACCCCCTGATCGTCCATGTCGCCGGAGCCGCGGAGGCGTCCAGCTACGGCATCTTTCCCGGCCCGGCGCACGGCCTGATGCAGCGCTTCTGGCCCGGACCGCTGACCCTGGTCGTGAAGAAAGCTCCCGCGGTCCCCGACATCGTCACGGCCGGACTGGAGACGGTGGCCCTGCGCGTGCCGTCCCACCCCGCCGCCCTGGCCCTGATCCGTGCGGCCGACCGGGCCATCGCCGCCCCCAGCGCCAACCCCTTCGGTTATGTCAGCCCGACCGAAGCCTCCCATGTCGCCGCGCAATTGGGCGGCGCCGTCGACCTGATTCTCGACGGCGGTCCCTCCTCGGTGGGGGTGGAATCGACCATCCTGTCGCTCGACGGGGAGGTTCCGGCGCTGCTCAGGGCCGGGGGGATCACCCTGGAGGCGCTGACCGCCCTCCTAGGGACGGTGGAGATTGCGACCGACCCGGGCGCGAAGCCCCAGGCCCCGGGCCAGATGAAGCGGCACTACGCCACCCGCACGCCGCTCGAAATCACCGATGCCGGGGGGCCGGCCGCGGGGGAAAGGGTGGGGTTGCTCAGCCTCGGCCCGGAAGACGCCCGCGGGTATGCCGCCGTCGAGATCCTCTCCCCGACGGGAGACCTTGGAGAGGGTGCGGCGCGCTTTTTCGGCGCGCTGCGCCGCCTGGATGGGATGGCCCTGGACCGCATCCTCGCCCGTCCCTTCCCGGAAACGGGGTTGGGGCGGGCGCTGATGGACCGGCTGCGCCGTGCCGCCTCGCGCTGAGTGCCGGAACCGAAGCTTTCACGAGGGAGCCGCCATGCCCAGGGAACCAATTTCCCAGTTTTATTATTCCCACCGGCTTAAACTCCATTTCTGGGACTGGGGGGACGCCGGGATGCCATGCCTGATCCTGGTCCACGGAGGGATGGACCACGCCCGCAGCTGGGACCGGATCGCCGCCGCCTTCACCCCGGACTACCGGATCATCGCCCCCGACCTGCGCGGGCACGGGGACAGCAGCTGGGCCTTCGGGGCTGCCTACACCTTCGCCGAATACATCCTCGATCTCGCCACCCTGGTCGACATCGTCGGCGGCCGTACCGTCCGCCTGATCGGACATTCCCTGGGGGCCGCCATCGTGCTGCAGTACGCCGGCCTCTTCCCCGACCGGGTCCACCGGGTAGTGGCGATCGAAGGGGTCGTCCCCCCGCCCGAGCAGGCGCTGCCTCGCCCGGCCTGGGAGCGGATGCGGGATTGGATCGAGGCCGTGCGCGCCTGCGAGCGGCGGACGCCGCACCGATACCCAGATCTCCGGGCAGCCAGCGAGCGGATGCACAGGGAGAGTCCCTATCTGACGGACGAGATGGCGCTCCACCTGACGCGGTTCGGGTCGAACTGGAACCCCGACGGGACCCTGAGCTGGAAGTTCGACAATTTCATCCGTGCCATCCCCCCCCTACTCCTTCAACATGGGGGAAGCGCGCGAGATCTGGAGCCGGATCCGCTGCCCGGTGCTCCTGTTTTATGGATTGGAGAGTTTTACGGAGGACCCGGAAAAAGCGGGGATGCTCGAGGCGATCGCCGACCACCGGCTGGTCCGCGTACCGGACGCCGGCCACTGGCTGCACCATGACCGGCCGGCGCTCTTCATCGAGGAAACGGGCCGGTTCTTCGCCGAATAAACCGGAGAGCGCCTCAGGCGCTTTTTCGCAGTTCGACCAGCACCTGCCGCGCCACCGCCTTGAGGGTGGGAAGCACTCCTATCCCCTGGGGCGCCACCGCCTCTATGCAGGGCTCCCCCTTGACCTGCAGCTGCCGCTTCAGTTCCTCAACCGGAAGGATCCCGGGAAGATCGCGTTTGTTCAACTGCAGGACATACGGGATCTTGGCGAGATCGAACCCCTGCTCCTTGAGGTTGTCCTCAAGGTTGGAAATCGACTCCAGGTTGGCGTCCATGCGCTCCTCCTGGGAATCGGCGACGAAGACCACCCCGTCCACCCCCTTGAGGATGAGCTTACGGCTGCTGTCGTAAAAGACCTGGCCGGGCACCGTGTAGAGATGGAACCGGGTGCGGAACCCGCGAATCTGGCCGAATTCGATCGGGAGGAAATCGAAGAACAGGGTCCTCTCGGTTTCGGTGGCCAGAGAGATCAGCTTCCCTTTGTTTTCGGCGCTGGTAATCTGGTAGACATACTGCAGGTTGGTGGTTTTCCCCCCCAGCCCGGGTCCGTAATAGACAATCTTGCAGTTGATTTCCCGTGCTACGTAATTAATGAAAGTCACCGTTAATCCCTTATGCTACATGGAATGGATTAGCTGCCCAGGAGTTCTTCCAGCTCCGCGTCGCTGAACTGGGGCAGGGAGGAGACCGGCTCCGTTTTTTCGATTCTACGCTGATAATCCCTGATCACGTCCTCGATCAACAGGGAGGTGTGCTTGCATTTGTACCGCACCAGCCCGGAGGAAGCCGTGGCATCGAAGACCAGGACCAGGGAAAACCTCTTCATCAGGTCCGATATGAACAGGCTGCGCTGTCTCCCCTGGTGGACCAGAACGGAGAACTCCCGTTCCCCAACAATATTGGCCAGGCCGTCGGTAGCGGCGAGATTGGCCGCGGCCAGGGATGAAAGTGCCGTGCAATCAATATTTTCGCTTGATCCGGATATGACGATGGGTTGCCCGCTCCGGCTGATCAGCAACACCAGTTCCGCCCGCAGTTCCCTCCGCATTTTGGACAGGATCGCCTGGATGCGCTGAAACTCAAGCTCATGCAAACCGAAAGTGGGAGAACTCACGTTTCCCCTGCTCACATAAAGTGTTTACAATCAACATATAGGGTAATAATGGAACCATGGTCCCGCCATCACCCACGCGCGTCCCGGAACAGGCGCCCGCCCCCGCCGGGGTGGGGCCGCTCATATCTTGCACTTGACTTATCGGCGGAATTTTCCTAATAATAACGTCAATTTTGGGGAACTTGGGCCCCGATGGGTTAAATGTTTTATCTTTAATGATTTATTAGGACGCAGTGGGATATTGATGGCGAGGGTGGCGGCACAGCAGGAGAAGGCAAAACCGAAAAACAGGGAGGCGGTCAAGGCTGCGGGGAAGGAGAAGCCGAAAACGACCTCCAAAGCCGCCAAGAAGAGCGCGGCCCCGAAATCCAAAGCCCCGGCGGCGAAAAGCAAGTCCCCAAAATCTGCAGCAGGCGGCAAGCGGGCCGCCACGCCGGCGCGCAAACGAACGGCCGGACCGGGAGCTGCTCCCACGGGCATCTCCCTGATAGAATCCTCCGCGACCCCGAGGCTGCTGCGCCAGACTAAAAACACCACCGCGGCCCTGGCCCTGCTGGAAAAAGGGATCGAACTCCTCTTCAAGAAGGAAATCCAGAAGGCGCGCTCGGAATTCGACACCCTCATCGACCAACACCCCACGGAACTCGAGATCCTGGCGCGGGCGCGCAGTTACCTGCAGATCTGCGACCGGGAGGAGGCGGGCCCAAAGAAAGCCCCGGCAAGCGCGGACGAGCTCTATGCCATCGGGATCATGGCACACAACCAGGCCGACTACGACAGGGCGCTCAGCTATTTTAGCAAATCCCTGGAAAAGCACCCGGATGCGGACTACATCTACTACTCCATGGCGGCCTCGCTGGCCATGAAGGGGGAAGCCGAGGGAGCGATCGAAAAACTGCACCGGGCGGTGGCACTCAACGAGGACAGCCGGGTGCACGCCAAGAACGATTCCGACTTTTCTGTGCTGGAGTCGCATCCGGGATTCCGGACCCTGATCGGGCTCCCCGTCCCCCAGGCTTCCGCCCAGAAATAGTCGGCCCGGGGAACGGAGCCCCGTCAACGGCCGTGATCTTCTGCAAAAACTGCCGCCATTGGGTGGACGAGTCCCTGGACGACATCGCCTCGGACCGGGAGCATCCCCATCTCTTCATGGGATGCCGCCTCTTCGGCCCGGTCGAATTCCCCGAGAAGGCGCGCCAATGCGCCCGGTACGAGGAGAGCGCGGAACTCTTCGCCCTCTGCCGCCGCTGCGGCCTCGCCGTTCCCAGGGTCTGCCTCTCCCTGGGCGAGTGCGCCAACTGCACCGACACCGATCTCTTCTGCGCGGAATCGTGTCTCGGGGGGGAAAACCGCAAGTACTGTACTCATTTCGTGCGCCTCTACACCGAGGGGATCAAGCTCATCGACGACCGGAACGAGGTTTTCGACCTGTTCCCCACCCTCGACCTGCCCGGAAAAAAGAAGACCCCCTAATCCACGACGGCGGCGATCACGGCCAAGCAATACACAGGCGTGAACCTAGTGCACCATTCCGGCCCGGGCAACGGGCCAATAGCTGAAAAACGCTTTGCCGTAAATCAGCCCCTCGGCTACGAAACCCCAATTACGACTGTCATTGCTGGAGTTGCGGTGATCTCCCAATACGAAGTACTGGCCTTCGGGAACCACCACCCTGGGAAAGGACCGGGTATCCATATACTCGGGCTTGATATATGGCTCGTCAACCCGCTCCCCGTTCACGACCACGGCGCCGTCCCGGATTTCGATTGCGTCCCCCGGGACCCCCACCACCCTCTTGATGAAGCTCTTGGAGCGATCGCGCGGGTAGGAGAAGACGATCACATCCCCCCTGGCTATGTCCGCGAACTGGTAGATGAAACGGTTTACAAAAATCCGCTCCTGGTCCGCCAGCCGGGGCTGCATACTCGTCCCTTCGACCTTGACCGGCTGGATGACAAAAACCACGATGAAAATCGCTATGGCGAAAGCGACGAGAATATCGCGGAGCCAGGACTTGATCTCGAACGCCAATTTGAAATCGCGAATCCCTGCGGGGGTTTCGGTTTCAAATGTGCTGTCTTCGCTCATTGTAAAACGCTCTATTTCCTCGATATCGGGCATTCGAGGCCCGGATTTTCAAGCTACCAGACCCATCGCTCAAACTCAAATGCTTTTAGCCCCACCTCCCGCACGCACGGGGCGCGGAATCGGGACCCGCTCCAGGTCGGCAAGCGCCGTCACATTGGGAAAGACGTTCCGGGCCTCCTCCAAGTGGGCCCGTGTATCGGGGTAACGCTGCGAAAAATGCCCCAAGGCCAGCTGTCCTGCCCCGGCATCCCTCGCCGTCCGCGCCGCATCCGCCGCCGTCGCGTGCCCGTACCGGGCCGCCAGTTCCCCGTCGGCGGAGAGAAAGGTGGCTTCCATGAGCAGCAGGTCGGCCCCCCGGGCCAGTTCCAGGGCCACCCGGCAGGGGCGCGTATCCATGACGAAGGCGAAAACGTTGCCGGGCCGGGGAGCGCTCACCTCCTCGATGCGGACGGTACCGCGCGGCGTCCGCACGCGCCCCCGGCGCGCGATTTCCCCCACCATCGGCCCGCTCACTCCCGCCGCCGCCAATCTTTCGGGCAGGAAGCGCCGCCCCTCGGGCTCCTCGATCCGGAAGCCCAGTGTGGGGACAGAGTGGTCGAGTTCCCCCGCCAGCAGCGCCCACCCCCCGGTGCGCCAGACTTCGGCCGTTTCCCCCGGCCGCAGCGCGATGGGATGCGGCACCAGTTCCACCGAAGATTTGTAGATCGCGGCGCGGCAGAGCGCGTCCACATACGCCTGCCCGCTCTCCGGGTAGAAGAGGTGCACCGGGTGCCGGCATGACTCCAGCGACAACCGCTGCACGATTCCCGGAAGCCCCAGGCAATGGTCCCCGTGGAAATGGGAAATGCAGATGGCGTCGACAACCCCGGCCGGCACCCCCGCCAGCGTCATCTGGCGCTGGGCCCCCTCCCCCGGGTCGAAGAGAATGCCCGAACCCTCCCAGCGCACGAGGTAGGCGTTATGGCTTCTCTCCCGCGTGGGGACCTGGCTGCTGGTCCCCAGCGCGATCAGTTCCCTGCTGCTCATAGGCCTCATTATGCCTCGTCACCCACCCGCTTGCAGCCCTTCTTTTCCCGGCAGGGGGCCCGGTGCAATTATTTCTGCGTGTACAATTGGCATTTGCACACGCAGTTGATATAATTTCCATTTCCCGGTAGGGGGGCCCCCTTCGAGCATCTCAAAGGCAGGAATATCCGTGAACATCGTCGTTCTCAGCGCCAGCAGGCACCGCAATTGCACCCTCAAAGACGTCGCCGGGGGGTTCGGAACCGTATTCACCGTGGGGAACTCCCCCTTCGCCCGGCTGCTGGAGATCGCCAAGCGCCGGATCGCCGCAATCCCCAACATCACACTGGCCTACCTTGACTCGATGCTGACCGCCGGGGGAGCTTCGGTCCGCATCCTCGACGTCCGGCGCGCGGACCAGCTCGTCCCGGCCGACCTCTACCTCATCTCCTCCTCGATCGTCGACTGTAATTTCGAACATGAACTCGGCCAAATGGCCAGGAGCCGTTTCGGCGCCCGCGTCGGCTATTTCGGAACCTTCGCCTCGGCCGTACCCGATTTTTACGCCGACAGCGCCGATTTCATCGTCCGGGGAGAGATCGAGAACCTGGCGCCGGCCCTGGCGCGCGGGGAGATCCCCTCGGGCGTCGTGGACGCTGGCTTCGTCGGGGATCTGGACAGCCTGCCGTTTCCGCGCTGGGACCAGTTCGACATCCAGCGCTTCAGGTACCAGATCGTCACGGGCAGGGGTATCACCCTCCCCATGCTCGGAAGCCGGGGATGCCCCTATACCTGCAACTACTGCCCGTACCGGGTCAACTCGAAATACCGCGTCCGCAACCCCGAAGGCATCGTCGACGAAATCGACTACCTGCACCGGAAATACGGCATCCGCGGCATTTCCTTCCGCGACCCCAACATGACCTTCAGCCGTAGCCGGGCGCAGCGGTTCGCCGATCTGCTCCTCCGGCACAACCTCGACATCCGCTGGGGAATGGAGGCGCGCACCGACAAACTGGACCCCGAGCTCATCGAGCTCCTCTATCGCTCGGGACTGCGCAGCGTCGAAGTGGGCGTGGAGTCCTCCGACCCGGACACCCTGCGGGCCAACCACCGCAAAGCCATCGCGCGCGAGCAGCAGGAGCGTGTCATCGAATGCTGCCACCGACTGGGGATCCGCGTCATCGCCAATTACACCTTCGGGCTCCCCACCGACACCAAGGAGGGGATCCGGGACACGATCCGCTACGCCAAGAAGCTGAACACCTTCGCCATCCAGTTCACGGTCACCACCCCCTACCCCGGCACCCCCTTTTACGAAAGTGTCAAGGGCGACATCTTCGAAAAAGATTGGGAATGTTTCAACGGGTGGACCAACGTCTTCCGCCATCCCTCCATCGGGACGGAGGACCTGCATCGGCTCAGGGAATTCGCCTACGTAT
>FZPS01000186.1_pt331 | contig 10816 bp, 11 predicted proteins | sample 1817821 | NCBI WGS metagenome assembly FZPS01 (sample SAMEA104158645, study PRJEB21678) | metagenome | place: Germany | collected 2015-04-21 | reverse complement strand
TCCCACATACTGATTTTTGAAATATGGGCTATGACTTGTTTCCCACTACTAATATAGTGGGAGAATGTAAAAATACATTGAAAAGGCTATCAGACATCAATCCGACGGGTTCGGTGCATGTGGAGAATGTGGTGTTGATGGAAAAATATAAATGCTAATGTTTGTATTGATATGGTGTGTGGAGATACAAAAAGTTTAGTAAAATAGAAAATTGATTATTATGAAATTTAAATTAAGTAATTAATACGCTAATAATTGAATTATTATATGAAATATAAAACACTTGTTGTATTAGTGCTAACTTAATATTGTAATGTAAGCATGAATGCAACAAATGAGTTGTACAATGTATTATTTAAAATTTAATATTACAAGACAATCTATTATTGATGAATAATGAGTAAGTGTAAAGAATATTGAAAGATATATGGAAGCAATAACTAATATAAAATTTAACCGAATAAAAATTAAAAATATGACCGAATGAAAACCCAAAATATGACCGAATGAAAATCCAAAATATGACCGAATGAAAATTTAAAGTATGATTGTTTTGTGTTATACTTTTACTAGGAGAAGGTTATGAATAGAGAAGCTTATATACCAAGACTAGTTGATAAACAGGTTGCACTTGAACTTGAAACCTTTGGAGCTATTTGTATTGAGGGGGCTAAATGGTGTGGGAAGACATGGACTTCTGAACATCATTCTAAAAGTGCAATATATTTAGGAGATCCAAGTGGTAATTTTCAAAACAAAGAGTTAACAAAATTGTCGCCAACAATTGCTTTAGAAGGAGAAGTTCCTAGATTGATTGATGAATGGCAAGAGGTTCCATCTATTTGGGATTCAGTAAGATTTGAAGTAGATAAAAGAGGGGAAAAAGGACAGTTTATTTTAACGGGTTCATCAACGCCAATGCAAAAAGGAATATTACATAGTGGTGCTGGTAGAATTTCTACAATTAGAATGAGGCCTATGTCTTTATTTGAGTCAAACGATTCTTCAGGACAAGTATCATTGATGTCTTTTTTTGATGGTACATTTAAAAATGTAGCAACTAAACCTATAGATTTAAAAACATTAATAAAATTAACAATTCGAGGTGGTTGGCCAGGCAGTTTAGATTTAAATTATGAAAAATTTAGGCTTATTCCTAAAGAATATGTGAAGTCAATTATTAATCATGATATATACAGATTAGAAGGTATTAATAGAGATTCAAATAAAATGCATCTTTTATTAAAATCACTTGCAAGAAATGAATCAACCACTGCTTCAATTTCTACCCTAAGAAAGGATATTATTGAATTTGAAAATGATAATCTTGATAATGATACAATTTCTACATATTTAACTATATTTGAAAGATTATTTTTAATAGATAATCAAAAAGCTTTTTCAACTAATATAAGATCTTCAACTCGTATTAAACAAGCGGATAAAAGACATTTTGTAGATCCATCTTTAGCTATAGCTTTACTTGGAGCAAGTTATAAGGATTTATTAAATGATTTAAATACATTTGGTTTTATGTTTGAAGCTCTCTGTGTAAGAGATTTAAGAATATATGCAGAAAGCTTAGGAGCTAAGATATATCATTACCAAGACTATAAAAATAGAGAAATAGATGCAATAGTTCATCTAGAAGATGGTCGTTGGGGAGCTTTTGAAATTAAACTTGGTGCAGATGCAATAGAAGAAGCTGCAAAATCTTTAATTAAAATAAGAGATGAATTAAAAGCAGAAGGAGCAATGTTCCCAGATGTTTTAGTAGTTGTATGTGGATTAAGTAACTTTGCCTATCAAAGGGAAGATGGTGTTTACGTTGTACCGATTACAGCATTAAGACCATAGTATAGATGACATATTTATTTTAATGAATTGTGCGAAGGATATAGTTTTGATGTCAAGATTGTAGAGTTAAATTCTTAGTATCGTTGTAAAATGTATATATTTATTAGAATAAAAAATTATGTGGATAGTAGTAGGAGAGGATAAAGCGTGGATATGGTAAGAATAAACTCTTATGATGACTGCAGGTTTTCAGATACTTTTTTAAAGCAGCACGGAGCTTATCTTATAGAAGATAAGACGTATGAAGTTTAGACTATTTCACCTGATGAGGCAGTTGTCAGAGGTGAACTTGTTCAAAATTATTTGGCTTTAGTTGAAGAATTTCGCTTTCATTCTCCACAAATAAATATGTTTTATGATGCAAAAGGCGTTTTGATATGTGAATATCCGTTACCGGAAATTTTTAGTGTAAATATTGATGAAATTCAGTCATCTCAATTTTTTATTGATGAGCTAAAACTTGAAGCGGTTGCTTCGTTTTTTTGTAGAGCAGAAGACATTGTTATTCAAGTGTTTCCTTGGAATGGTCGTTATATTTCGATTGACGGCCATACTCGCTTATTTTACGCAGTGTTTAATGGCTATGAGACTGTAAAATCAATTTTATCTGATACGGATGATTATATTTGGAAATTTGTTGAGGAATCAAAAATGCGGGGCGTGTACGCACCGCATGACATGAAACTTTTGTCTCATGAAAAGTACAAGACTGAATGGGAGGAGTTTTGCGATTCCGTATTTGCTGAAATGGAAAACAATAAGTAAGCAAGGTTAATCTTGATTTGCAGAGGCCTTACACTCATGTATAGCTGTATATATAAGCTTGCCATTTATGCGTTCTGATTTCATAAGTTTGATTTTATCTACCATCTGTCCGAACTCTTCAATTTTGTGGGGAGATACTTTCGTGATAATTTCTCTTCCAAGTGTAATGTGTGCTTTGAATTTACGTCTTTCTATTTTAAAACCGAAGTCGGAAAGATTTTTTGTTAGTGCGTTGTATAGTTCCATCAGTTGTCTATTGTTTTTTACACCTGCCCACCACAAGTCCCCGCCATCCCGCCTAAATTTGCCAATACTATCTATATTTATTTTAAAAGATTCAAATTCGAGTGCATCCATGGCGGATTTTGCATAAGATACCTGTTTTTCATCACACTCTCCAAGAAAAACAAGTGTAAGGTGAATGTTTTCAGACGGAGTGAAACGTCCCTTTGAAGCTGTGGCACGTAACTTGTCGCGCAAAAAGACCAAGCGGGTCATGGTTTCTGTATTAAAAGTTATGGCTATAAACAATCGCATTTTTATTCCTTTCATGAAAGTTACTATAGCTATTTTAATAAGCTATATATCACTTGAAATGACTTTAACATAAAAGTTTCTGTTTCTTGGAGGATCGAATTCACAGAAATAAATTCCCTGCCAGGTTCCAAGTACAGGTTTGCTATCTTCGACAATAATTGTCACGCTTGAACCCATAGCACTTGCCTTAAGGTGGGCAGCAGAATTTCCTTCAAAATGGCGAAATTCAGGTCTGTCCGGGAAAACTTTCTCCAGACCAAACAAGATATCAGTTACCACATCTGGATCTGCATTTTCGTTTATGGTAATTCCCGCAGTTGTATGCGGTGAGAAGACTACTACAATTCCGGACTTAATACCGCTTTTTTGTATGGCCTCTCTGACTTGTTTGGTAATTGGATAAAGATTTTCTTTAGGTGTTTTTAGATTATATTTATAAAGCATATTCTACTCCTTTTCCACTTTTAAAATAAATTATATTTTTAATCTTAAAATTCTGATTTAAAGCTATACGCAAATTATATCATGAATAGGTATACGTTTTTCTATATACGTACAAACGTCAATATATAAATGTGCAGAAAACGCAAGATAAAAATGTACAAAAAAACAAAAAAAATAAGGAATACTTCTAAAATATTTAAATAAAATAATAATAAATTAAATAGGAGTTGTTATTTTTGGAAAGTAATGATTTATATTTAATAAATGATAATGAATATAAAAGTAGTTTGCCAACTATAAAGGAAATAGAGGAAGGGATAAAAGCTATTGATAACAAGAAATAAAATATTTATTTATCCAAAAAACTATGTCTTTTGTTATAAAAATCTTTTAAAAGAATTGTTAATAAACGTTTTCATAATAAATTAAATTATAGAATATAAAAACAAACTCTCAAATAGGAGTTGGTTTAAAATTTATTGCTTATGTAATTGAAAATTAACAATAATTAATCTATAAAAATTATTTCATTTTCATTCATATCATCTATTATTGCAAGAGATTCAACTCTTATACCCATATTTCTTAAATCTTTACCACCATTTTGATAACCTTTTTCAATAACTATTCCAACACCTGCTACATTTGCCTTGCTTTGATTAACAACATCAATAAGTCCTTTCATGGCATTTCCTTCTGCTAAAAAGTCATCTATTATTAGAATATTATCATTTTTTTGTAGAAACTTTTGTGCCACAGTAATTGTATAATTTTTAGAATAAATATAGGATTTCACAGTACTTGTATATAAGTCTCCATCAAGATTTTGACTTTTAGCTTTTTTGGCAAATACTACAGGAATATTATCAAAATATTGTGCCACAATGGAAGCTATTGCAATACCAGAAGCTTCTATGGTAAGAATTTTGTTAATATTTACATCACTGAATATTCTTTTAAATTCCTTACCAACTTCTTGTAAAAATTGTATATCAAGCCTATGATTTAAAAAATTATCAACCTTTAGAATGTTTCCTTCTTTTACTTTACCTTCATTTATAATTTTTTCTTTTAGTAGTTGCATTTATACCTCCCAATGTTTTTATATAATAATATTAGTATTGTAGCATGAATTGTTTATGTTTTTTATTTATAATTATTAAAATATGACCGAATGAAAACTCAAAATATGACCGAATGAGAATTTAAAATAATGTAAAATGAAATGCTATATTGCAAAACTAAAGTTTTTTATATTGATTCTAGCATATTCCCTTAGTATTAATATTAATGATATAATCAAAAAAGATTTATAAATGTTTAGATTTAATTCTAAGAGGAATAAATATGAATTTACTAGTTAAAATTGCACTTAAAATAATATCCTTACCTATTTTTGATATGACTAGAGATTATGAGATTGTACGTCGATTTCAGGATTGGGCTGCTAAAAATGAAGAGTTACCACCTGATTTTGTTCTTTTTGATGAAAAAATAATATCATCAGATGGTGCTCATTATATTCCAGTTCGTGTTTTTACAAGTCTAGAAGAAAATCACAATGGTATTCTTTTATTTTTTCATGGTGGAGGATTTGTGATTGGCAATGTAGAAACTTATACCTTACCTTGTTTACAGTTAGTTAAGCAGACTGGATTATTTATTCTTTCTGTTGATTATCGTTTAGCTCCAGAACATCCATTTCCTAAAGGTCTTGATGATTGTTATGAGGTATTAAAATTTCTTGTGACGGATACTTCCGGTCGTTTTCGTCCACTTACAGTAATGGGAGATTCTGCTGGCGGAAATCTTGCGGCAGTAGCATGTAAACGTCTTTTAGATCAAAATTTACCTCTTCCTGATCAACAGATTTTGATTTATCCTGCTGTTAGTGGAGATTATTCAGAGAGCTCACCATTTCCTTCTATGCATGAAAAGGCAGAGGATTTTGGTTTAACAAGAAAAAAACTAATGGAATATTATGAAATGTATGTTCCAGAAGGGATGGATAATAAATCTTCTGAAATAGCTCCTTTATCTGCATCAAATTTAAGTGGTATGCCTAGAACTTTGATTATAACAGCAGAACATGATCCACTAAGAGATGAAGGGGAAGCTTATGCTGAGAAACTACGTAGTTATGGTGTTGATGTAACAATGAAACGAATTTTAAATGTACCACATGGTTTTTGGACATATGAGCGACCATTTTCTGATGCTGTTAATCAGCTATATGAAAGCATTAGTTTATTTATAAAGGGGAAAAATGATGAGTAAAAGAGCATACCCTGATTCTGTTTGGTATCGTAGATTTGGAAAGCGTTGGTTACCTTTAGAGAATGCATCAAAAATTTTTCTTGCAACTTATAGTACGGTAGATACCAAAGTATATCGATATACTGCAGTTCTTTACGAAAAGGTTGATTCTTTAAAATTACAAAGAGCTACAGAAAGAGCATTTGATTATTTTGATTTGTATCGAGCAATTTTAAGGCGAGGAATTTTTTGGTATTATTTGGAAGAATCTAATTTGCGCCCTAAAGTACAATATGAAGCAGATGTTCCTTGTGCACTTTTATATACACATGATTACCAAGGTCTTTTATTTAGAGCTTTGTATCGAGAAAATCGAATACATCTTGAAGTGTTTCATGCACTTTCTGATGGAAATGGTGCTTTACGTTTTTTTCGTGGAATTTTAAAATCATATTTTGATGAATCTTTAAATATAGATTCTATAATGTCACCTTTACAACACAGAGATCAAATGATGGATGCATTTTCACATCGTTTAAAATATCAAAAATCAGAAAAATTATTAGATATTGGAAAGAAAACAATTATAAATCGCAAAGAAAAATCATTTCCTATTTATCATATTAAAGATATTTTGACATTAGATGGAAGAATGCGAGTAACAGAGATGCAGTGTAAAACAAAATCTATTATTACATGTGCAAAAGCTTATAAATCGACCATTACTGTTTTTCTTACAGCAATTTTTATTCAATCAATTATTGAGCATATGCCACAAAAGTATAAGGATAAAAATTCGGTTGTTTCAATTTCTGTTCCTGTAGATTTAAGAAGATTTTTTCCTTCTGAAACAGCACGAAATTTTTTCGCTACTATTTTGGTTTCTTATGGTTCTAATGAAGATCAGTCTCTTTTAGCAATTTGTGAATCACTTACAAAACAATTTGAAGAAAAGATTACTCCTGAAAAGATGGAAGAAAAAATAAAAAAATTAGTTTCATTAGAAACAAGTTTTGCTTTACGTTGGGTTCCTAGGCCAGTTAAAGATGCGGTTTTGAAAATTGCAAATTATGTAAACAATAAAAAAATAACTGCATCTATGACAAATACAGGTCAATTACTTCTTGGGGAGCCATTTGATGAAAAAGTGTATTCTGCAGGAATTATGTCTTCAGCTATTCGTCCACAATTTTCTGTAATGAGTCATAAAGATATTTTTACTATAACTTTTACATCTCCTTTTGTAAGTGATGATATACAAAATTCATTCTATAATCGTTTAGAAGAGCAAGGGATTTCTGTAAAAGTTTATGGAAATATCGTGTATGGTAAAAATGCAAAAGGTACATTGCAAGTAGACCATAGTGTATATCCAGATGTTTCACCTCGATATGATTCGATTTCTGCATTTCAGTGGTTATTATCTATTTCTATAATTTTAATTTCATTAGAGAAAATAATTAATAATGCAATTCCTTGGTTTGACCTTTCTTTACGTTTTATTTTGCTTATTATTGCTGGAATGTGGGGAGTAGTTCTTGCAATATTACGTAAAAAAAGAAATCCTAACAAAGTATTGCTTTATCAAGTGGGAATTTTTGAAGGCTTGACTTTGTTATGGGATTTATTTTCTGGATGGACTGGATGGTCTTTAAATTATGCATTGCCTATTATAACGATTACTTCAATTATTGCGGCATTAATTGCAGCGCGTGTTTCAAGTTTGAAAATTGGGGATACTCTTTTATATTTACAAGGTGTTGCTTTGATTGGATTAATTCCTTTTATTATAAGCGTTCTTGGGTGGGTACAGCCAGTATGGCCAAGTATTGTGGCTTCAACCTTTAGTTTATTAGTTCTTTTGTATACGCTTATTAAATATTGGAAAGAGTTAAAGATTGAAGTTTTAAAGAAATTTCATATGTAATTATATTTAAAATATCTAAGAATAATATATTACAAATTATAGATAAAGGTAGGCAGTAGTCTTTTTACAATTATTGTTGCTACTGCTATTTTAATGAATTCACCTGGTAAAAATGGAATAACACAAATCATTAATGAGCTATATAAATCCATATTCATTAAAAACATAAACCATGCTGTTCCTAGTGTAAGATATGTAATCATTCCACCTAACATTGCAATAGGGAATATAAAGGTTTTATTGTTTTTGTTCCGTTTTTCAATAATAAATCCAGTTATAAATGCGGCAGGTATGTAACCAATAATATAACCACCAGTTGGTCCTAATAGTGCATCTAGACCACTACGAAACATAGCAAAAACAGGTACACCAAAGGCTCCAAGTAATGCAAATATCAAAAGACTTAATGCACCAAGTTTTGATCCTAGCAATGCTCCAGAAATAAATACTGCAAATGTAGCAAGATTAATAGGAATTGGACCAATAGGTATAACAATTTGAGATAGTATGGCAGTTAAAGCTGCAAACAAGGCACACATAACCATTTTGTGTGTTTTTTTTCTTTGCATGGAATTAATCTCCTTTAAAAGTCATGTTGTCAATGTAGCATGAAAATAGTATGTTGTCATTATTTTTGTTAATACTAATATGATTTCACTTAGAAGTATTAACATTAATATAACCTAATGAAAATAATAAATATGATGGATTAATGTTATACTTTTACTAGAAATAATTTTTTGTAATTGTTGATATTCTATATATAAATTAAAAATATTTTAAGAAATAAATGTATTTGATAGTAAATTTGTAAGAGAGGCGGATTATTATATGAGTAATGATAAACATTATTATGAATGGTATGCTCTTCTTTCAATTTGTTATCTTCTTAAACTAGATATTAATGACTTTGAACATAAAGATAGACCTGACTTACAAAGTAATATAAATAATATTGGTATTGAAGTTGTTCGTGCAATAACACAAGAACAAGGTCTTACTTACTCATTAATTAATACTTATTTTGGGAAAGGATTATCTGGAGAAGAAATTGTTAAATTAATACAGAAAAACAATAAAAAGAATAAATTCAAAGGTACAGTTTCTTCTGTTAATGGGAAAGCTGTTATTTCTAATACTAAAGAATTATATGATAGTGATATTCATAAACTTCAAGTTATTGAAAAGATAGAAAGAAAAGCTAAACTATTTGAAAATTATATAAAGTTTAAAATTAATGGATTATATTGTTTTACTCAAACAGGATTAATAAATGAAAAAGATTATCCTGATATAATAATTGCGTGTAATAATAGTCCATTTGATATCGTATTTATTAATTGTATTAATCGTATACTTTTATGGAATAAACAGTCTAACTGTATTATTGAACATATAATTTCTTATGATTTATTATCTAAATGGGATAAAGAAGCATTAAATAAATATGGAATTTAAATTTTATGTTCAATTATAGCAAAAGTGGTATAGATTGTGTTTATAGGGAAAACATAAATTTATTATGTTTTATTAGAATAAGTATTAAATTATTGATTATTTAAAAACTTTAAGATGTTCGAAATATTTATAAAAGTCTAAATAATATAAAATATTTGAAAAATGGAGAGTGCAATGGTTGTAAAAACTAAATTAACAAAAACTGGAATTAATGCGATTACTTCACCATTTCGTTGGATAATTGTAACTGGAATTATTTATTTTATTGCATCTGGTAGAATTAATAAAATTAGAGTCTGGATGTATATAGGCTTTTATATTATTGGTTCATTAATAGGTAATATTATATTAATAAAGAAAACTCCTGAATTATTAAACCAAAGAGGAAAAATACAAGAAGGTACAAAAATAATAGATAAAATAATTATTTTTACATATTTTATTTTTGCTATTGTTATAACTCCTTTGGTTGCAGGTTTAGATTCAAGATATAAAATATCCTCTCTACCATTTCACTTTATATATATTGGAATAATCTTTTATTTATTATCATTATTTTTTTCTGTTTGGTCAATGTTGCATAATCCTTTTTTTGAGGGAACTGTCCGCATTCAAAAAGATAAAAATCATAGAGTGATTAGTACTGGTCCTTATAAAATTGTACGACATCCAGGATATTTTGGTATGATTTTAGGTTCGTTGCCTATACCTTTTGCATTTGGTTCATTTTGTAGTTTTATTCCTGTTAGTATAATGATTTTACTTGTGTTTATTAGAACAATTTATGAAGATAAAACCTTACAAAATGAATTAGAAGGTTATAAAGAATATTGTCTAAAGGTAAAATTTCGTTTAATACCTTTTTTGTGGTGAAAAATAAATAATAATCATTAAATATAAATTTTATAATACATAAATATAATTAATATATTTTTGTATTATTAAAATAATGATTTAAAAAGTCATCAATAGTAAGAATAACTCTGCTTGTAGCAGCACATGCGGCACAAGTTACATTTCCCATATGTCCTATTGTTTTATTTTTTGTATCTATTGAAAGAGGAAAACGTGTTTCTATGCAACTTTCATAATCTGCCCAAGAAGTCTGAGTGAAGGAATAACCTTTTTTTATTAGTAAATTAATAAGTTTAATTCGTTCATCTTTTGTTTTTACATGAACATAATGTGTTGTTCGATTAAGTGTGAAGTAATCTAATCTTAATTTAGATAATGACATTTTATATCCTCCTTGTTTTTTGAAATTAAAAAAGCATCCATAATTTGATGGATGCAAATTAAATTAATACACCCATCAAACAAGTTTTAGCACCTTGCCATACGGTAGGTTGCTGTACAGTCATAGGGCTTGTCCCTCGTGTACTCTTTATGGTGTCTTAATTATAACACTAATCTATATAAAAATAACTCAAGTTTTATTTGAGTTACTTCAATTAATACTTTCTATAAATGCCAATATATAAATGTACAGAAACAACAAGATAAGAATGTACAAAAATTACAATATAGTATCATAGAACCTATCGGAGGAAAACATGATACTAGAAGTAAACA
>FZPS01000018.1_pt203 | contig 10821 bp, 9 predicted proteins | sample 1817821 | NCBI WGS metagenome assembly FZPS01 (sample SAMEA104158645, study PRJEB21678) | metagenome | place: Germany | collected 2015-04-21 | reverse complement strand
CTGCCCAGACGCTTAAGTACAAGCTGAGTTACAGGACAGGCCTTATACGTTCCCTCATACTGGCCAGGGCAGATACAGCAGCAAAAGCCTATTTTGAGACCTTTTCCGGGCTTGCCAGGGAGTATGGTATCTATCTGGCAGCAGGCTCCATCCTTTTGCCTGATATAATCAGTCTGCCTGATAAGCCATGGGAAAGGGGCAATACATATCAATTCAATCTGCCGGATGTTTACAATATTTGCTTCCTGTTTGGCCCGGATGGCCGGATTATGGGTTATCAGAAAAAAGTTTACCTGGTACCGGACTTGGAGGATGAAAAGGGCTTTGATATTGTCAGCGGCTCTCTGAGCGATCTGAAGGTTTTTGATTCCCCCTTCGGGAAACTGGGAATTGCTGTCTGCCTGGATGGCTTTAAGGAGGATGTATTGCAAAGGTTGGTTGAACTGGGAGCCAATATACTGATTCAGCCATCTGCCAACAGCAAGCCCTGGAATCAGGACGAACAGGAAGGCTGGATGAAAAGTGTATGGACTGCAGTAGATTCCCGTGGTTTTGCATATGCAATGAATCCCATGATGACCGGTTGTCTTTACGACCTGTGCTTTGAGGGTCAGTCTTCCATTCTGGAAAAGAATTATACCGGCAGGAAAACAGGCTACAGTGCTTTGCAGCCAGTTGAACATTTTGTGAAGATAGCAGAAGGCTGGAACAGCGAAGAGATAATAACCGTATTTATCAATGATATTGAATAATGGAGGTTTTTCATGAAGCAGTACATACTTTCCCTTAACAGCGGATCTTCATCCCTGAAATTCAATTTATTTGAACGGGATAATGAAAACATATTGAGATCCCACCTGAGCGGTATTGTACAGGAGGTAGGCAACGAAGAGAAAAGCCGGCTGAGATATGATATTGGAGGCTGCAGGCATCAGAAGGACATTCCGGTAAGAACCCACAATGAAGCGCTGATTTTGCTCTTTCGCGAGCTGGAAAAAAACAACGTTCCCATGGAGTCCATATGCAGCGTGGGTCACAGAGTGGTTCATGGAGGCGAAAGGTATAACGCCAGTGTATTGATTGATGAAAGTGTTATTCAGACCATAAAGGAATTAATACCCCTGGCTCCATTACATAATGCTCCCAATCTGACCGGAATTGAAGAGGCTATGAAGCTTTTGCCGAAGATACCCCATGTAGCTGTCTTTGATACGGCATTTCATGCTGACATGCCTGAACATGCCTACCGCTATGCCATTCCGGAAGAATGGTACAGGGGCTATGGAGTCCGCAGATATGGATTTCATGGCACTTCCCACCTTTTTGTAGCAAAAAGAGCTGCCAGGTTTCTGAATATACCCTATAAGGAGTTTAATGGAATTACCGTTCATCTGGGAAATGGCTGCAGCATAACCAAGATACGGAATGGAAAATCAGTTGACACCAGTATGGGTTTTACTCCCCTGGAAGGTCTGGTCATGGGCACCCGTACCGGAGATATTGATCCGGCTCTGATTTCCCATGTAGCGGAAAGGCTGGTAGAGGACAAGGGTATATCCTTGGCTGAGGCTTATCGGAGTGTTATGCAGGCTTTGAACAAGCAAAGCGGACTTAAGGCCCTGACCGGGGTTTCCATGATGCAGGAGATCCGTAAACGGGCAATGGATGGAGATGCAGCGGCAGATGCTGCCTTATCGATTTATGCCTATCGGGCAGCCAAATACATAGGAGCATACCTGGCCACCTTGCCGGAAACTCATGCTATTGTATTTACTGCAGGCATAGGAGAAAATGAAGGAAATATCAGAGCCAGAATTCTGTCATATCTGGAAAACCTCTCTTTTGAAATTAAGGAGGAAAATTCTTACAAAAAGCAGGAAATGGAGGTAGCCAGGAGCAGCAAAATGGGCGGCACTCCTGTATCCGTATTGGTTATTCCCACTGACGAAGAGATTGTAATAGGATATGATGCTCTTTTTATAGGATGTTTAAAACAGGGAGCGCCTGAAGTGTATCCCTTTGAAAAATGATTGACTGGAAAAATAACGGGCAAGGGGTAGATATAATGAAAAGAATCCTCCCTTTTATTTTGATCCTGATAATAGCGGGGAGTCTGGCAAATTGTGTCTTTCTGCCGGGAAATGAATCTTCCGGAAGCTCCGATATCGGTCATGAAGATGTGGAAACTACAGATAACGGGCAGACTGAGACTCCACCACCGCAGCAGAATGATCCTGAGCCATCCCCGGGTATTCACACTGTAAATACACAAAAGCCTGAGGAAACACCTGCTGCAACAATCGAACCTGATCCTGGTCCGGAACAGGAGGAGACGGTGGAGATCCGGATTTCTTTCGCAGGTGACTGCACCATCGGAACGGATGAAGCCTTTACATATGTCAATTCATTTCCTGACAGATATGAGAGAGTGGGCGGTGACGATTCCTACTTTTTCAGGGGAGTGAAACCGATTTTTGAAAATGATGATCTGACCCTGGTAAATCTGGAAACTACCTTTACCAGGGAAAAGAAAAAGGCTGAGAAGAAATTTCGTTTCAAGGGTGATCCCTCCTATGTAAATATTCTGAAGGAAGGCAGTATAGAAGCAGTCAACATCTCAAACAACCATATTTACGACTACCTGAAAAAGGGATTTCAGGATACCCTTGCAACCCTTGAACAGGCAGGCATACTGTATTCAGGTGAAGGACATATAGCCTACTATGAAACAAAAGGCATCACCATAGGCAGCATAGGTTACCAAGGCTGGAGTACGGGGATAAAGGATTCCCTGAAAAATGATATACTGGAAGCCAGGCAGAAGGCTGATATTGTCATTGTTTCCTTTCATTGGGGCATAGAGCGTTCCAACTACCCCAATTCAGTACAGATTGAGCTGGGTAGGTTTTCCATAGATCATGGTGCGGATATTGTAGTAGGTCATCATCCCCATGTAATTCAGGGGATTGACAAGTATAAGGACAAATACATCGTTTACAGTCTGGGCAACTTCTGCTTTGGCGGCAACCGCAATCCATCGGACAAAGATACTTTTGTCTTCCAAAGCATTTTTACTTTCCGCAATGGGGAGCTTGCCGGGCAGGAAGGGATAGTGTACCCATGCAGCATATCATCTGTTGATAATGTTAATGACTATCAGCCTACCCTGCTAAAGGGCAAGGATCGGGAAAGAGTGATAAATCGACTGCTGGAGTACAGCACTAAGCTGAAATACGGAATAACGAAAGATGACGTAATATTTGCTGAAGAGATGACGGATATGGATAAAGCTGAAGACAGCACCGGGAGGTAGATTTGTTGTTTGACACAATTTTCTTTGATCTTGACGGCACCTTGCTGCCTCTTGACATGGATGAGTTTATGAAAATTTATTTTGGGGAGTTGGGAAAATCCTTTCAGGACATAATCAGTGCCGATGAACTGGTAAGCCATGTATGGGCAGGTACTGAAGCCATGATAGCCAACCTTGAGAAAAAAACCAACGAACAGGTATTTATGGATACCTTTTCCCAATTGATAGACGGCGACCTAAAAGTCTATCAGGAGAGGTTTGATCGGTTTTATGATGAAGGATTCCTTAAGGTGAGAAATTCTGTACAGGCATCGCCCTTGATTAAGCAGTCAGTAGATGTACTGAAGGATAAGGGATATTCCCTTGTCATTGCAACAAATCCCTTATTTCCGCGAAAGGCGATCCTTCATCGGATTGACTGGGCCGGACTTAGCCCTGACGATTTTGATTATATCTCCAGCTATGAACAGAATTGTTACTGCAAGCCTAATCCGGAGTTTTACACTGAGATACTGGAGGCATTGGGAAAACTGCCTGAACAATGCATGATGGTAGGAAATGATGTGCAGGAGGACATGATCGTTTCCTCGCTGGGGATGAAAACCTGGCTGATTACGAATCATTTGATTCACCGGAATGATCACCCCATAGAGTGTGATTATCAGGGCAGGTATGAAGACTTCTACCTGTTTGTATGTGAATTACCCGGACTGAGCTGATATTTTGGTGCTTTCCAGAATCCAGTAACCTCCCTGCTTGTAAATAACCCTGCAGTTACCGAATATTGACTGCAGTTTGGCAACGGCAGACTTAGCTCCCTGTCGTTTTTGTATAACCAGATACAGAGAACCGCCGGGGTGAAGGTAGTTTATGCTTTGTTCGAACAGGGGATAGATTATGTTTTTGCCTGCCCGGATGGGCGGGTTGCTTACAATGGTATTAAACAAGCCGTCAACCTGCTGAAAGCCGTTGCTTACATGGGCATTGGCGTTTTTTATCTGATTTCTTTCAATGTTCCGAAGAGTCAGTTCCACTGCGCGCTGATTTATGTCCACCAGCGTCACCTGTGATTCCGGATACAATTTTGCCAGACTCAGCCCGATCACGCCATAGCCGCATCCCAGGTCCAGGATATTTCCTGACAATTCAGGCAGAGATTTTATGAGGATTTCGCTGCCATAGTCCACCTTGGTTTTGGAAAAGACGCTGGAATCCGTATACAGCTCAAGAAACATGTCTTTTATCTTAAAACTGATACTCTTTATGTCGCGGGGAGACTGTGGATTTTGCGTGTAATAATGCTCCATTGTAATTTTTACTCCTTATTAAATATCAGTAGGATTCATCTTATAAATATCGGTTTGTTTTAAGATTATTCAAAGCTTCAACTTCCTTTTCAGTTAATTCCCTGAAAGTTCCGGGTTGCAGCCCTTCATCCAGCTTCAGACTGCCAATGGAGATTCGTTTCAGATAACATACCTTCTTGCCCAAAGCCTGAAACATACGCTTAACCTGATGGAATTTTCCTTCGCAGACAGTAACCATAACTTTTGATATTTCTCCGCTTGCCAATATATCCAGCCTGGCGGGGAGAGTGACGAAGCCTTCTTCCAGAGGAATTCCCTGCCTGAAGGCCTGGACATCCTCAGGACTCACTTGTCCTGATACTTCGGCATAGTAGGTTTTGGGAACACCCTTTTTGGGCGACAGGAGATTATGGGCAAGCTGTCCGTCGTTGGTTATAAGCAACAGACCTTCTGTATCCTTGTCCAATCGTCCCGCTGGGAATAAGTCAAACTTGTCGTAGGGCGGTGTCAGGAGATCTATTACTGTTTTACTGTTTGGATCCCAGGTAGAGGAAACTACACCAGCAGGCTTGTTCATCATCAGATAGTGAAATCTGCTGTAGTTGACTATTTCACCATCCACAGCCGGTAATTCTTTATCCAAATCCACCAGATACCCCGGGTCCTTTATGACTTTTCCGGAGACAGTTATATTTCCTGCCTTGATTAGTGCCTTCACTTCTTTCCGGCTTCCATAGCCGGAGTTTGCCAGTATTTTATCCAATCTTGCCCTGCTTAATTTAGGTTTTTCCATTGTTCATACCAACTTTCCGGCTGTATTGAAAATATTATAGCACATCCTGCCGGACGGCTTCAATCAAAGGGATATCTAAGCAGGATGCAGGTAAAATTTTCTACAAAGAAGATACATTATGGTGTAAAATAATGATTGTAATGTAATAAGAAGGGGGATTTTCGAATGAAAGACAGTAAGCTTACATATTATCTGGACTCGCTTCAAAGCTACGGCATACCAGGGTGCAGCTGCATGGTGTATCACCATCATGAACCGATATATCACCACACAGCGGGTTATACCGATACTGAAAAAACAAAACCGACAGAGCTGGATACTACCTACTGGCTTTATTCCGCAACCAAATTGGTTACATGCACTGCCGTAATGCAATTGGTCGAAAGGGGCCTTATTTCCCTGGATGATCCGGTTGACAAGTACCTTCCCGAGTACGGAAATTTGATGGTGAAGCATGAAACCGGAACAAAACCGGCACAAAACAGGATGACAATCAGGCATCTGATGTCTATGCAAAGCGGTCTTAATTATAATATCAATACCCCATCACTAACTAAAGCTGTAAAGGATTCGAACGGACAGATATCAACACGGGAGTTTATAAGAGCCCTGTCACAGGAACCATTGGATTTCGAACCGGGAACGCGCTTTCAGTACAGTTTAAGTCATGATGTCCTTGGAGCGCTTGTAGAAGCAGTGTCAGGCATGTCTTTTGATCAGTATCTGGATAAATCTATTTTTATGCCTTTGAACATGAGCAATACCGGGTTTGAACTGACGGCTGACAGAAGAGCTTTGATGTCACAACAGTATCGGTATGATGTCTTATCCCGGACTGCGAAACCAATCCACATGGAAAACGGGTATGTTTTGTCTCCCAACTATAAAAGCGGTGGAGCCGGTCTGATTTCAACAGTACAGGATTTCATACTGTTTCTGGATGCTTTATCCAATGGAGGAGCAGCATACAATGGCAATCGGATTATCGCAGCCGAATCCATTGACCTTATGCGTACAGACCAATTAAGCGGTGAGTCCGTAAAGGATTTTGCTGCTTTCGGAAGGGCAGGCTACAGTTATGGCCTGGGCGTGCGTGTTCATATTGACAGTAAGGCCTCCTGTGCAAAGAGTCCTTTAGGTGAGTTTGGATGGGATGGAGCAGCAGGCGCTTATGCGCTGATAGATCCTGAAAATCACCTGGCAATCTTCTATGTTCAGCATGTTTTGGGTTGTGAATATGCCTATCAGACAATACATCCCACCATCAGAGATCTGACATATGAGATGCTGTAATAAACCTCTGCATTCCGGAGGCAATTGGTGATTTGCACAGGTATATTCAGGTTATAATACTTTTGGTATGAAATTGGTAAACAAGAGAGGTTAGAAAAATGGATAACATCTATTTCAATTCGGATTCGGCCGTAAAAAAACTGTCTGTGAGCGGAAAGGACTATCTATATTATGATATCTCCTCACTGGACAAGTCGGGAGACAGACTTTCCAGGCTGCCTTTTTCCCTGAAAATTCTGCTGGAATCTGCATTGCGAAATTTTGACGGAAAGCTGATAACCATGGAACATATTGAAAGGATTTCCTCCTGGAACGGTAAAGGCACTGACGGTGAAATCCCATTTATTCCATCTCGTATCGTATTGCAGGATTTTACGGGAGTTCCGGTTGCAGTGGACTTGGCAGCCATGCGGGCCAAACTGAAGGAAATGGGTGGAGATCCTGAGAAAATCAATCCTGCTGTGCCGGTTGATCTTGTAATAGATCACTCTGTTATAGTTGATTCCTTCGGATCGCGCGAATCGCTGGACTACAATGTCCGGAGAGAATTTGAACGCAACGAGGAACGCTACAAACTGCTCAAATGGGCGCAAAATGCCTTTTCAAATTTCCGTGTTTTCCCCCCGTCGGTAGGAATTGTGCATCAGGTGAACCTTGAATATCTGGCTTCAGTTGCATCCACCAGGATGACTGACAAGGGACGTGTTGTATTACCGGATACCTTGGTCGGTACCGATTCTCATACAACCATGATTAACGGAATTGGTGTATTGGGATGGGGTGTTGGCGGTATAGAAGCAGAGGCCTGCATGCTGGGACAGCCGTTATATTTCCTTTTGCCGGATATCATAGGCTTTGAGCTGTCAGGCAGCCTTCCGGCAGGAGCCACTGCAACCGACCTGGTTCTTACAATCACCAATATTCTGCGAAAAACAGGGGTGGTGGGAAAATTCGTGGAATTTTACGGGGAAGGTGTAAGAAATATCAGTGTGGAGGATAGGGCTACCATAGCCAACATGTGTCCCGAGTATGGAGCTACAGCAGCATATTTCCCCGTAGATGACAAGACGCTGGACTACTTAAGGGCTACAGGAAGAAGCGAAGAACAGATACTTCTAGCAGAGAAATATTTTAAAGCGCAGGGCATGTACAGAACGGAAGCCGGTGAGAAACCGCTCTTTACCGATGAGCTTCATCTGGATCTGTCTTCAGTGGAACCCAGCCTGGCAGGACCCAGACGACCCCAGGATCGCATCCCGCTGAGGGAAATGAAGAAAAAGGTTTCCTATCTGGCAGCTGCCCCCATTTCGGATGGTGGATACGGTCTGGATGCAGGGGAGATAGATAAGATTGCAGAGATAGAGTACAGGGACGGAACAAGGGAGCAGCTGAAGACAGGTGCTGTTGTGATATCTGCCATAACCAGCTGCACTAACACTTCAAACCCTGCTGTTATTATAGGGGCAGGCCTGCTGGCTAAAAAAGCCGTGGAACTGGGCCTGAAAAAGCCCCGATATGTGAAGAGCAGTCTGGCACCGGGTTCCCTGGTGGTGACCGATTACCTGGAAAAGTCCGGCTTACTTACCTATTTGGAAGAGCTGGGCTACAATATAGTGGGATATGGCTGTACTACCTGTATCGGCAACAGCGGTCCATTGGCGGAAGAGGTCACTAAAGCCATAGTCAAGCATGATATTACAGTGGCATCAGTCCTTAGCGGCAATCGGAATTTCGAAGGGCGGATTCATCCTCTGACGAAAATGAACTTTCTTGCATCGCCTCTTCTTGTTGTAGCTTATGGCCTGGCAGGCACCATTCAGATTGATTTTGATTCAGAGCCTATAGGATGTACGCCTGAGAACCAGCCGGTATACTTAAAGGATATATGGCCCGATCCCAAGGAAATATACGATACTATTCACAAAGTTATAACGCCTGAGATGTACAGAAGCAGATACAGGGATATACTTAAACAGAATGAGCTTTGGAACAGCCTGCAGGCTCCGGATGATGAGCTGTATCAGTGGAGTGAATCCTCTACCTATATCAGGAAGCCGCCCTTCTTTGATAATATGGGAACTCAGCCTGAAAAGCTGAGAAATATTTCAGGAGCACATGTTCTGGCTCTGCTTGGGGATTCGGTAACAACAGATCATATCTCTCCCGCAGGCAGCATTCCGGAAACATCGGATGCAGGAATCCACCTAACTTCGCAAAATGTTGAGCCGCAGCACTATAACTCCTACGGTTCCCGGAGGGGTACCCATGAAGTAATGATGAGGGGCACCTTTGCCAATATTCGTATTCGTAACAGGATGCTCCCGGAGGTGGAAGGCGGCTTTACCAGACATATACCCAGCGGCGAGATCATGTCCATATACAGAGCCGGCATGAAATACAAAGATGAAGGGATTCCTCTGATTGTGGTTGCAGGCAGGGAATATGGAACCGGCAGCTCCAGGGACTGGGCAGCAAAAGGAACCGCCCTTCTTGGAGTCAAAGCGGTGCTGGCGGAAAGCTTTGAGAGAATTCACAGGAGCAACCTGATTGGAATGGGTGTACTGCCCCTTCAGTTTATGGAGGGAGAGAACGCAGATAAACTGGGCATAACCGGATATGAAACCTTCCAAATTGAGGGCGTTACTGAGCTGGCTCCAAATAAGCCGGTGGACATAACCGGCATTCGCAGGGACGGCACTGCATTTCATTTTAAGGCTGTTGCACGGCTGGAAAGCAATGTGGAACTGGAATACTATGAACATGGCGGTATATTGAACATGATTCTTCGCAGTTTCCTGAATGAAGCTTAAGCTTTGTGAATTATGTAATGGAGGAAAGAGATTTGCCATACAACAGAAAGACTGTTTATATATTCGGACACAAAAACCCTGATACCGATTCAACCTGTGCTGCAATAACTTATGCATACTTAAAAAACATGTTGGATCCGGATAAGGAATACATTCCTGCAGTCCTTGGCGGAATCAATATGGAGACATCCTTCTGCCTGGATTATTTCGGAGTGGATGTACCGGTCAAATTGGACAACCTGAAGCCAAAGGTATCTGATATGCGGCTGGAGCATATTTCACCGGTTCATGAACAGGACTCCATTTTGGAGGTTGTCAAAAAGATAGTCAATACCAGCGGCAAAACACTGCCCGTAGCCGACGAGCGAGAGCGTCTGATGGGCATCATATCTATAACAGATCTGGTTCCTGCCATGATTTCACTTCAGCAAAATCATATGAAGGAACTCGAGATACCCATACCCAATCTTTTGGATGTATTGGAACTCTCCATCCTGCAGGGACAGCTGAAGGAGGATGTGTTTAAGGGACATGTCTATATATTCAGCGATCTGACATACTACCGCCGTATTTCCAAAAACGGACTTATAATCTGCAATAAACACGAATATGCAGCAGGCTTTATTTTTTCGCTGGAACCCAAATATATTATCGTCGCTGATGTGGAAGACAGCTCTGCTCTTAAGACCATACCGGATTATAGGGGCGTTATATTCTCCTCACGTAAGAATATGTATGAGCTGGTTCAGGCTGTTAACCTTGCCTTGCCTGTCTCCGATCTTGTCAAGAAGGAGAACCTTGAGTATTTTGCTCTCTCTGAAGATATAGAGGATGTTAGAAAAAATCTGATTACTTCCAGATACAGGAGTTATCCTGTTGTCAACGAGCATGGGAATATAGCCGGCATGTTCTCACGCAGCAATTTGATGGACATAGAGCCTAAAGAAGTTATTCTGGTTGATCACAACGAAAAAAGCCAATCCATAGACGGTATTGAAACAAATCGCATTCTGGAAGTCATTGACCACCATAGGATATCCGATTTCCAGACCATGGGTCCGCTTTACTACCGTGCTGAACCTGTTGGCAGCACCAATACCATAATCTGCAAGGCCTTTATGGAGAACAACATTGAGATCCCCAAAGACATGGCCGGCCTTATGCTCAGCGGCATTTTGTCTGATACCCTGATATTCAAGTCGCCTACCTGTACTCCTGAGGACAGAAAGCTGGCAGAGCATCTGGCAAAGACAGCTGAAGTCAATATACAGGAGTATGGGATAAAAATGCTGTCAAAAGGCGAAA
>FZPS01000197.1_pt122 | contig 10822 bp, 9 predicted proteins | sample 1817821 | NCBI WGS metagenome assembly FZPS01 (sample SAMEA104158645, study PRJEB21678) | metagenome | place: Germany | collected 2015-04-21 | reverse complement strand
AATTATTACATAAGGCTCTGCGTTATTATTTGCGTCATTATTATTAATAAAAACGTTATTTTTAATAGAGATAGTATTTTATTCACTCTTTATATTATAATCTATTTATCATAAATTATAATCTATTTTATATATCATAAATTATAATCTATCTATATATCATAATATCATAACTTTATATCATAACTTTATTACACCTATTTTATATTCAACTAATAATTAAAATTCCCTTTTTATTTGATATAAATTTGTTAAAATAAATTTATATCGTTCTTAGAATTGTAACACATATGTTAAAAATCGTAAATGGTTTTTTCCTCCATCTATTCTTACATATTTCTGTTGACAATTTAGGCTTATCATTGTACATTAAGAATAAGTTTTAGTATGTTAAGAATATTTTAATATTTTATTAATAAAAGGAAGGTAATTGTTATGGTCATTGTAATGAAACCTAATTCTAAGGAAATTGAAATACAGGAAGTAGCAAAAGTAATAAGCTCATTAGGACTTGGAGTGCATATTTCCCAGGGTACAGAACGTACCATCATAGGTATTATCGGGGATAAAAGAAAACTTGGTGATGTTCCTTTAGAATTAATGTCAGGGGTAGAAAAACTTGTACACATAGCAGAATCATATAAACTTTCAAGTAAAACATTCAAACCCAATCCAAGTGTAATTGACGTAAATGGTGTTAAAATTGGTGGGAAAGAATTGGTTGTAATGGCTGGTCCATGTGCAGTAGAAAGTCAGGAACAAATATTAGAGGCTGCCAAAGAAGTTAAAAAAGCAGGTGCCCAGTTTTTAAGAGGCGGAGCCTTTAAACCTAGAACTTCTCCTTATGCATTTCAGGGTTTAGAAGAGGAAGGCCTTAAACTTCTTAAAGAGGCAAGGGAAGCCACCGGACTTCTTATAGTTTCTGAAGTTACAAGCGAAAAAGCTGTTGAAATAGCAGATAAATATGTGGATATGTTTCAAATAGGTGCAAGGAATGTCCAAAACTTTCAACTTTTACGTGAAGTTGGCCGTTCAAAAAAACCTGTTCTCTTTAAAAGAGGAGTTGCTACAACTATAAACGAATGGCTAAATGCTGCAGAATATATAATGAGTGAAGGTAATTATAATGTGGTATTATGTGAAAGAGGTATCCGTACCTTTGAAACAGCTACAAGAAACACACTAGACATAAGTGCTGTACCAGTGATTAAGCATTTAAGTCATCTGCCAATAATAGTAGATCCTAGCCATGCTGCTGGAAAATCAGTTTACATAAGCGCTCTTTCGAAAGCTGCTATAGCTGCTGGTGCAGATGGTCTTATTGTTGAAGTTCACCCCCATCCTAAACAGGCTCTTTCAGATGCCGCACAGCAATTATCACCTGAAGAATTTGATAATTTGTGCAAAGATATTGAAGATATAGCCAAAATAGTAGAAAGAGAATTTAAATATGGTGGATAAAAAAATCTCTGTTATAGGTCTTGGGCTTATTGGGGGATCAATTGTAAAGGCCTTAAAGGAGCGCATGAATATAACTAATATAGCAGCAGTTGATAACAATATAAAGTCCTTAAATCAGGCTCTTGAAGAAGGATATATAGCAAGAGGTTTTTCCAAACTTGATGAATATATATTTGACTCAGACATTATTTTTATATGTACACCTGTTAATATCACAATTTCATATATAAAGGCACTTAAAGATAATGTTAAAGATAATTGCATAATAACCGATACCTCAAGTACAAAAGGCAATATTATAAATTATATCAACTCACTGGATAATCCCCCCTGCTTCATTGGAGGACATCCAATGACTGGGGCAGAAAAAATGGGCTTTAAATCAAGTTATGCCCACCTTTTTGAAAATGCTTATTATATACTTTCACATACTAAAAATTCTACAGACAGCCATATGAATACTCTATGCAAAATAATTGAAGGAATAGGTGCAATTCCATTAAAACTAGACGCCCAAATACATGATAAAATAACTGCAACAATAAGTCATGTACCCCACGTAATAGCCTCTGCTCTTGTGAACCTGGTAAAAAATTCTGACTCAGAAGATAAAAAAATGCAGACTCTTGCAGCAGGAGGATTTAAAGATATAACAAGGATAGCATCTTCCAGCCCTCAAATGTGGGAAAATATAGTTTTGAGCAATTCAGAAAAAATCAAAAAAACAATATTTGATTTTATAGAAACACTAAACAGTTTTGTGGAATATATTGATAATAATGATTCAGGTAGCATTTACAACTTTTTTAAATCTGCTAAGGCTTACAGGGATTCCTTTTCAGATAATCAAAAGGGGTTAATCCAGCCTTTACATGAATTGGTGGTAGACGTAATAGACAGACCTGGTATAATTGGTGATATAGCAACTTTACTAGGGCAAAATGGCGTCAATATTAAAAATATAAATGTATCAAACAGCAGAGAATTTGAACAAGGGTGCTTACGGATTACATTACCTGATTCTAACAGTGTAGACATATCTTATAACCTGCTCACCAGCAAAGGTTATAAAGTATTTAGAATATAAGTCTAAAAACTAAACTTATATTTTAAATACCCGATAAATTTCAAGAGAAGTTTTTAAGTTGTTATAAATCAACTTTTAAATTATATGCTAGTTTTTATATACTCAAGGAATGGGGGAATTTAAAAGTGTTAGTTGAGAAAAGAGATTCTTTAAGAGGCGAAATAACGGTACCAGGCGATAAGTCCATTTCACACAGAGCCATTCTCTTTGCTTCATTGGCAAAAGGGACTACTGAAATTGACGGACTTTTAATGAATGAAGATTGTCTTCATACAATTAACGCCTTTAGGAAAATGCAAGTAAAAATTGAAATATTGCCGGATAACAAAGTCAGAATTCACGGAAATGGGCTTTACAGTTTAAAACCTCCCACTACAGTTTTAAATTCCGGTACATCTGGAACGGCTCTGCGATTGCTGTTGGGAGTTTTGTCAGGTCAACCCTTTAGCTCTGTTCTGACTAGAGATGATTCTGCACTTAGAAAACCTGTAGGTAAAGTTGTAACACATTTAAGACAAATGGGGGCAAATATTGACGGAAGAGATTCTGGAAACTTGTGTCCTTTAAGGATAACTCCCGCTAAACTAAAAGGAGTAACTTGCAACTTATCTGTTTTAGACACTTATATCAAATCCCCTATGCTTATTGCCGGACTTTATGCAGATGGCGAAACAAAAGTTATTGAAAAAATCAAGTCAAGGGACCATTCGGAATTAATGCTAAATCATCTAGGAGCGGATCTAAAAATTGACGGTCTTGAAGTAACCTCTAAAAGAATTGAAAATCTTTATGCCAACGATATTAAAATACCTGGAGATATTTCAACTGCAGCTTATTTTATAACAGCAGCTCTATTAGTGCCTGATTCTGATGTAACAATTAAAAATGTAGGGATAAACCCCACAAGAACAGGAATTCTTGATGTATACAAATCAATGGGCGCAAAAATAGAAATTCTCAATGAAAGAACTGTAAATAACGAAAAAGTAGCTGATATAAGAGTTACATCTTCATCTCTAAAAGCAACAGAAGTAAAAGGAGCTTTGATACCAAGACTTATTGATGAAATACCAGTTATTGCCGTTGCAGCTACAATGGCAAAGGGAACCACAGTATTTAAGGATTTAAACGGGTTTAAAATAAAAGAATCCAACCGACTACAATATATAGTCAGAGAACTTTCAAAACTTGGTGCATCTATCAAAGAAACTGAGGACGGAATGATTGTAGAAGGCGGTAAAGAGCTTAAGGGCACTATTGTAGAAGGATATAATGATGCGGCAATTACAATGTCTCTTTGTGTTGCAGGTCTTATAGCAGAAGAAGAAACTATGATAAGAAAAACACAAATTTTAGATATAGCATACCCTGAATTTATTACGGTGTTAAATAAATTATAATTATAAAAATTATAAACAAAGATTTTTAAAAAGGGGCTATAAGCCCCTTTTTGTTAGTTTAACCTTTTAATTTGGCATCTTTTCTTAATTTTTCTTTAAGTCTATATCCTAGCACCATTAAGCTGTCACTTAAATGAACATTTTCAATAATAACATCATGAGTAATCTTTAAATCCATAGGAGAAAAATTCCAAAGTCCTTTTACTCCTAAACCAGCTATTCTTTCTGCTACAGAAGGAGTTTTTTCATAAGGTACGCAGAGCATGGCAATATCAATAGTTTTATTTTTAACAAATTCCTCGAAGCAATCAAAGTGTAATATTTCTCTTCCATTTATCTTTTTTCCTACTAAATCAGGATTGACATCGAATATTCCTACTAAATCAAAACCCCTCTTTTCAAAATTTGAATAATTGGCAAGAGCCTGTCCCATGTTGCCTGCTCCAATAATAACTACATTAAACTTATCATTAACCCCTAGAATATTTCCAATTTCATTAAACAAAGATTCCACATTATATCCATACCCCTGCTGACCAAAGCCACCAAAACAATTTAAGTCCTGACGTATTTGAGATGCGGTTATTCCCATACGCTGACTTAATTCTTTTGAAGATATTTTTGTTATATCCATCCTCAGTAAATCTGACAAGTAGCGGTAATATCTTGGTAAGCGTTTTATCACAGCCATGGATATTTTTTTATCTCCACTCATCCATTTCACCTCTTATATAAAATACTGGTGGAACTACATCATAGCTCGAAAATACAATTAAACCACTGTGATTATACACCTTTGTTATTTTATTGTCAATATTGCTTACACATATGATTTTTGCTACAATTGGTGTTGTAAGCTCAAAAGAAAGATGTGATTGCCATTATTATTTTAAACTGCAACAAAATAAATTTTTCATTTGGAATAAATAAAATATTGAATAATGTATCCTTTAGCATAAAAAATACTGATAAAGTAGGTATTGTAGGAGTTAACGGTGCTGGTAAAACCACCCTTTTTAAAATAATTACTTCAGAATACACCCCTGAAAGTGGAGAAATATTCACTGCTAAAGACTTAAACCTTGGATATTTAGAGCAAAATTCCGGACTTGATGAGAATAACTCTGTACTTGAAGAGGTACTTACTGTATATTCCCACTTTATTGATATGGAAGCACGTATAAAAGAGTTGGAAAAGTGCATAAGTACTGAAAAAAATGAAGAAACTTTAAACTCATATATGAAAGAGTACTCCCGCCTGTCAGAAGATTTTTCAACACTTGGGGGATTTGAGTACAACAGCCGTGCTAAAGGTGTTTTAAAAGGCTTAGGATTTTCAGAAGATAATTTTGATTTGAAAGTTGGCAAATTAAGTGGAGGACAAAAAACCCGGCTTTCTTTATCAAAACTTCTTTTAAAAGAACCTGACCTTCTTCTTTTGGATGAACCTACAAACCATTTAGACATTAATTCAATAGAATGGCTAGAAAACTTTTTAAAAGAATATAGAAAATCTGTAATGGTTATTTCCCATGACAGGTTTTTTATAGATAAAGTTACTGACAAAATTTTAGAGATAGAAAACTGTCGTGTAAAGCTATATAATGGAAATTATTCATCCTATATAAAACAAAAGACTTTAGACAGAGAAATACAGCAAAAACACTATGAGCAACAGCAAAAGGAAATTGCAAAAATGGAAGCCTTTATCCAGCAGCAAAAAAGATGGAACAGAGAAAGAAATATCATTGCTGCAGAAAGCAGGCAAAAAGCCATAGACAGAATAGAAAAAATAGATAAGCCTGAAAATTTGCCTGATAAAATCAAAATAAAATTTAAAAGCAGCATCTCTAGTGGAAAAGATGTTTTATATGTTGAAAATCTTTCAATGGAGTTCCCTGGAAAACCCTTGTTTAGGGATTTGACTTTTAATGTAAAAAAAGGTGAGAAAGTATTTGTATTAGGGGCAAATGGCAGTGGGAAAACAACCCTTTTGAAAATACTTACAGGAAAACTTAAGCAAATTTCTGGAAGTTTTCGATATGGTTATAATGTTAAAATGAGTTATTACGATCAGGAACAAGAGTCATTAAACCCTGACAACACAGTACTTGATGAAGTATGGGATGCAAATCCTGGTATTTTACAAACAGAAATTAGAAATGCTCTTGCAATGTTTCTTTTTAAGGGTGAAGATGTTTTTAAGCCAATATCCGCTTTAAGCGGAGGGGAAAAGGGCAGAGTATCACTGATTAAAGTAATGCTCTCAGGTTCAAACCTTCTTCTTTTGGACGAACCTACAAACCATTTAGATATTAATTCAAGAGAAGTGTTAGAGGAGTCTCTTGACGATTTTGAAGACACCTTAATTGTAGTTTCCCATGACAGATATTTTATTAATAAACTTGCCTCAAGAATTATTTATATTGAAAATGAATCTTCTATTATAGATTTTAAGGGAAATTACCAAGACTTTTTATCTTACAGAAATAAAATAAATGCTCAAAATGAAAATAATGAAAATGCCAATGAAAAAATTTCTTCTGGTAAACTGCAGCATTTAGCCAGCAAAGAAGAAAAATCAAGAAAGAGACGCTTAGAAAAGCTAGTACTTAATACTGAAAAAGAAATATTTGAAATTGAAAGGCGTTTGGATGAAATAAATGAACAAATGCAGTCAGAAGAAATAGTAAGTGACCATTTAAAACTTATGGATTTACAAAAAGAACAAGATGAACTTAATAAAAAGTTGGAGAATCTTTATAAAACATGGGAAGAGGTCAGCCTAGAGTTTAGCAATTTGTCTTAACCTCCTTGTATTAAACCTTATATACTAACCCATATGCTAAACCTCTGTACTGACCTCTGTATTTCACCCTTTATCATAATATTTTTTTATCCCTTCTTTTATGGCCATAGCTAATTTTTCTTGGTATTCCTGTGTGGAAAGTTTTTGTTCCTCTTCGGCATTGGATAAAAAACCACATTCAACTATAACAGTAGGCTTTTTTATATTTTTTAAAATAAGTATTTCGGTGTCTTTTACCAATGCCTCTCTTTTGTTTTCAGGGTCCACCAGTTCTTTTAGTGATTTTTGAATACACTCTGCAAGTTTTTTGCTTTCTTCAGAGTTTTTAGGGAAAAATGTCTGTGCTCCGTGATATTGTGGCTGAGGAAATTTATTCATATGAATACTAACCACAATATCCCCTTCTGATTCATCCATTATTTTTTTACGTTTTTGCAAATCCTGCCTTCTTTTGTTTGTATATCCTTTGGTTCCTTCTTCATATAAAAGCCCATCTTCTTCTCTAGTCATAATAACATCAAAGCCGTCTTCTATAAGAAGTTCTTTTAGCATTTTTCCTACAATTAAATTTATATCTTTTTCTTTTAGTTGGCTTTGGTCACCAACTGCACCAGGGTCTTCTCCACCATGCCCTGGATCTATAATTACTGTTTTTTTAAGTGGCTTTACATTTGTTGTTTCTATTGCTTTTGAATTTAAGCTATATTTTAAGTTATACACTGTTATTGAGAGGAGAACAATTAATGCTACTAAAAGTATTTTATCCTTCTTAAGTTCAAGAATCATAACAGCACTTCCCCCTTTTGTCAATTATACAATAAAGATATTCAACAACAGGTTGACCCTATGCTATTATTTGTTATTTAAATACTGCTCTTATTTCTATATCTTCTTTTAATACAACTTCTATAGTCTGGCTGCTTCCAATTACATCTCCTTCCCACCTGACAAACTCATATCCATCTAAAGGTACAGCAGTTATAGAAACAGGTATACCGTTAAAATAACGTCCTGTCCATGGATATACAGATTCTTCAACCCCAGGGGTTTTGTCATTAATATCTATTGAATTAATACGTATATAACCGTGCTGTTTATTTGAAACATCAATATTTATATTTGAATCTCCATCAAGATTAAAAAATGATGAAATGTGTTCTCGTTGAATATCCGATCTTTTTTCTGCAAATTCAAGCATCACATTAACATTCTTCTCCCAATTTGGCCATGGACGCCATCTGGAAGTATGTTCAACTATTTCAGGTTCTAGTAAGTTTTTAAACTCCATAATTCTTTTAGTAACATATTCAGGTTTGAAAGATGTATTTAAATGGTCTGCAAAAGTATTTATAAACTGATTTTTAAATTCCTCATTTTCCAAAAGGTTTCTCAGTATCAGGGTAGACCAGTCAGGATTTGGCCACTCAGTTTCACCTGCTTTAGTTGCATGAACCAGCGTATTATTATTATAGCCTCCATAATAAGGGTATAGTCCAAAACCAAAATCAGTATCATACAAAAGCCAGCGCCATCTGCCATCATGCCCATAAGGAGCATCTTCGTCATAAGTTTCTTTACGTACTCTCCAAAAATCATTATTATTGCCAGGCCAATCTGTATTGTCAAAAAATATTTGAGCCATATTGTATAAAATAAAATTTTCAATATCTATAAGAGTGGATATGTATTGATAGTGTTTAGAATCTTTCATTGAATTATTTTTAATATAGTCAATCATATTTCTGTAATATGCCACATCTTCCTCTGTACCTTCAACCAGTTCTCCGTCCTTTTCCATAATTACCAGTTCCTCTTCACTAACACCATAGTAATTCTCAAAATAATATTTATCAAACCTCTCTCTTATATTGTAAATTCCCCAATATTCACCGTTTAAAAATAATATTACAGGTTTATATGCCTGTACATCTAAAGAGGTATGCTCTACAAGGCTTTGCATCATTGCATCTCTAAAAATTGTACTTTGAGCGTCATTACCACCATTTCTAAGTAGCAGCGTTTTAAACTTGTCTGTCACATTATCCTCTTGCACTATTTTTCTGTTTCCAAAAACAGGATACTCTATATACTCCGCTCCATATTCATTTCTGGCATAAAATCTAAGACTCTTTTGAGGATAGCTGCGTGTTGCGCCTCCATGTATGCGTATGCCTACATTTTGGCTGAATTTAGCCTCACCATCATCAAAATACTCTATACAAACCTCTCTTTCCCATTCCCTGCCTCTTTGAGTATAATTACCTTCTAATTCCCATGGTTCCAATGATGAATCAAACAACTTGTCATAATACTCACCTTTTACATATATTCCATGGTTGTAATCAAATAAGTTATAAGGATCGGATACAAGGGATATGATAGGTAATGTGTACCTGTCTTTGGCATCATCACCTACAAAATAAGTTGCTGTAATTATTTCACTTGTAGGATTGTTATCTTTAAAAGCTCTGCACCGCACTACCGTTGCTTTATATACATTAGATGGGGGCCTAAACCCATCAGCTATATCACGGATTCTAGAATAAATACTCTCATCATCCTTCCTGTCTTTAATTTCAATTCCATCTTCATATAGATAAGACTCAGTATTTGGTTCGCTGCCATCTAATGTGTAATATATCTTGGCACTTCCATTTTCTGAATGAACTTGCAATAAAAATTCCTTATCATAAAACCCACTGCCATGAGAAAAAACAAGGGTATCTTCTATATTAACATTGTCAAACTGTTTATTGTCAAAGACCCTGTTTTCTGTCGGAACATAATTGTTACCATTAATATTATTTAATATAAAAATAAGACTTCCACCAACAATTGCTGACACTAATGCTACAGAAATCAACTTCACTTTACTTTTATTCATATTTGACCCCCATATCTGGATTAGTTTTTAATTTTACTTCTTTACATGTTTTAATGTTGAAATAAACTTATTATCTTTTATCAAAAACCTCCATGGATATTCTTTGGCTTCTCCTGCATAGTCAATATTAATTCTTGGTGTAGAAAGAATATTTTCTTCTTGTATCTTCTCATTGTCTAGAAGATATAAATTATCTCCACATAAATCTATGCCATGTAATTTTCTAGTTATGTCCATAGCCTGACACAACTTACCTGGACCACTACACAAATTACGCAAAACTTCAGTCTTTCTACGTTTTTGCATAAGTTCAATTCCTTCAATTGGTTCAACAGCTCGGATAAGAACCATTTCTGGCTTTTCTGCTACATTAGTGACAATGTTAAAACAATGGTACATTCCATAAATAAGGTATACATATGCATACCCTCCGGGACCAAAAGCAACTTCTGTACGTTCACTTCTCTTCCCGTTAAAAGTATGTGCGGCAGCATCCAAAGACCCCATATAGGCTTCCACTTCAATAATTTTACCCACAGTGATGCCTTCTTCTGTAGTACGCACAATATATTTCCCTAAAAGTTCTTTCGACACTTCTAATGTTTCTCTTTCATAAAAGTCTCTTTTTAACTTGATGACTCTAACACCTCCTATAAAACAGAGTATAGACATTCGTTTTGTTTAGTTTTAAATACCTACATAGTACCATAAAAGAAGTATAATAACAAGAAAAAGCTTGTATTTAGCGAGTTTCCATAAAGTATAATTACCTGCTTTGCCACCATCATAATTATAGAATTCATTATAACATCTTCAATATGAAAATTTAAATGCCATTAGTCACTTTATTTCGTGACTAATGGCATGTTTTCATTTAAGATGCATCATAAAAATAACAAATACAAACCATTATTAATCATCATACATGGAGCCTTTTACTGTAATATACATTTCATCTAGCATTACCCCGCTTAATGTACCCAATGAGCTATATGCAAGGCTGCTGCTTCCTAAATCAACATTATCCATCCATACCTTTATGTAATACTCACCGTCCGGCATATGTGCATGTGTAAAAGTGTTTATATTGTCCTTGTTTATAATAATGTCCACCTCTGTTGTTTCTGTTATTTTGTACATTTTTTGTCCCGGTTTTACATACTCTCTGTATTTGTAATTAT
>FZPS01000080.1_pt298 | contig 10830 bp, 8 predicted proteins | sample 1817821 | NCBI WGS metagenome assembly FZPS01 (sample SAMEA104158645, study PRJEB21678) | metagenome | place: Germany | collected 2015-04-21 | reverse complement strand
GTCCCGGTACAAATCCGTGGTGGTGGACATCCCTGACAATGCCGCGGTAGAGGTGGGCAATGATAATTACACCAAAATCACCGTCCACTACAACCGCATCGACGACCAGGACGACGCTTTCCAAATTGAGACCTTCTATTATGTGCGCGTTTCGAAAGAGGCGCGGAAACCCGCGGAATTCTCCGGGGTAATAGACAAAAGCGCCCAGGACGGCGGCACGGCTGAAATCTTTTATACAGACTTGGGCGACATATATCAAAAAAATGACGGGCAGCCCCTGGAGAGTGTATATATAAAAATCAGAGGCACAAATCTGGCTGTGGGTACCTTAAAGTATAACGGGGGCGACTATAAGCTAGGAGAACAGGTAATTATGGCGCGGCACCTGAAAGAAGGAACCGACTCCCTGTACTTTGAAGCATCCGATTCCGCTTTCGGAGTGGTATCCTACTATGTGGACGCCTACGACACGGAGGACACGCATATAGGCACAGCGGTGCTGACGGTGACGGTAACGCAAAATACCCCTCCGGAAATCAAAGAGACCATCTCTGAAACAATACACAAAGGCTTAACTTTAAATTTTTCCGACCTGGCGCCGTTTATATTGGATAATTGCAATACTTACGGCAATCCCATTAAATACTTAATTATCGAACCGCTCGGCTCTGATTGCGGAACCTGGTACTACAATTCCGAGGCCTTTACTTCCAAAAAGGAAATCGCCTTTACGAAATTAGACCTGCTTAAGTTTAAGGCGGCATCTGAGGGCGCCGTTTATTTCAACTGGGCAGTAAAAACTACGGTAGAAACCCCTTCGGAATTCAGGGAAGGCGCCTTTGAGATAGTTTCCCCCGACATTTCCCTCAGGTCCTACACATCTTCCTCCCGCGTGAATAAAGGGGATACATGGCAGGTATCTGACTCTCATTTCAGATGTACGCCCTCCGGAGTGGAACTTGCGTACATAAAAATAACATCCATTCCCCAGGCAGCCGACGGGTATCTCTGCCTGTCCGCTGCCCTTGCCAAAAACACGGAAAAGGGATACCCCGCAATTGCGGCCAATGCCGCGCTGAAAGCCGGGGCGATTATCCCTTTTAAGCACGTCAAATATCTCCGGCTGGTTACAAAAAGCGCCAGCCGCAGCAGCTTCGTTTCCTTTGAATGGTCGGCGACTGCGGACGAAAAGGTTTCGGAGGCCACATGGGCGCAGCCCGTTTCCTACAATGTCGGCTTCGTTACGGGCGGCACCGTGGAATACGATACCTACGTAAACGTTCCCGTTGACTTCAGCGCCTCGGATTTCGGCTCCCGGTTCTACAGCTCCACGGGCCGGACTCTGTCCCACGTCACCTTTACTCCCCCTTCAAAAACAACGGGGACCCTCTATTTTAACTACAACCTGCTTACAAAAAAGGGTACTGCGGTTACCTCCTCCCAGAAGTATTACACCGGGTCGAGCCCCAACCTGTCCAATATTACATTCGTCCCGGCGGCCAACTTTACCGGAAGCGTCAGCATCCCCTTTAACGGCTATACGGCCGACGGAAGCCATTTTTCCGGCACGGTGGAAATTGAAGTTTCAAACAGCCGGGGCGGCACCGTCATTTATACTGCCGACAAGAATTCGGACATTCAGCTGGACGGCGCCGACTTTGCCTCGGCATTTCTGGACGCCACAGGCAGTGAGCTCTCCCATGTAGTTTTCTCCCTGCCGGCGTCAACCCAGGGCAGGCTGTACTACAATTACGAGTCCCCCGCCAGTTACGAATCCACCGTATCGGCCTCCAAAAAATACTATGTATACTCCCCCTCATACCTGTCCTACATCTCCTTTGTGCCCTATGAAGATTACACTGGCACCGTAACCATCAATTACACGGGCTATGACGGTTCCGGCACGGGATACACCGGCAAGCTGGTCATCTTCGTGGTGGACAGCCCTGCCGGGATAGTGTATTATAACTCAAGGGTAAACGGCGTTGTGCAGCTCTCCGCCGAGGATTTTGCCCGGGAGTTTATCAGCGCCACCGGCTCCGTATTGTCGAACGTGCAGTTTGCCGCGCCGCCGGTCGCCAGCGGGGCACTGTATTACGATTATTCGCCCGAAACCGGAACGGGTACGAAGGTGTCCCCGTCAACCAGGTATTACAAAAACTCCAACCCGGACATCTCCGGAATAACCTTTGTTCCGGCAAAGGATTTCGTTGGCCGGGTGGAAATTAAATATACCGCTTATACCGCGGGCGGGGCCTCCTATGCGGGCAAGCTGAAAATCAAAGTGGGCGAGACAAGCTCCGGTTCCGTCTCATATTCCACCGGGATGAACACCCCCCTGGAGCTGATGGCCAACGACTTCGGCAGCAGGTTCTATTCAAATACCGGGGGCGGCATACTCTCTTATGTAGTCTTCTCCCTGCCTCCCTCCGCCTACGGCCAGCTCCGCTACGGCTATACTTCGACGGCAAATACCGGCTCTCCCGTCACCGCCGGGACAAAATACTACGTAAAATCCTCGCCCTACCTGTCAAACGTGGTCTTTATTCCCAAAGCGGGCTATTCCGGCTCCTTCTCCATCTCATATATCGGATATGACGAAACCGGCACCGGCTATCCCGGAAAGATAAACATAAGCGTGGACAGCGCTCAGGGCACGGTCAGTTACAAGACCGCCCCATCCTCGCCCGTCAAGTTCCGGACATCCGATTTCACCGGCGCTTTTTCCGAGCTGTCCCAGGGAAGTTTAAGCCATGTAAAATTCTCTCTGCCCCCCGCCTCCGCGGGAACCCTCTATTACGGCTACGTTTCCTCCACCAACACCGGCTCGGCGGTGTCATATACCACCAAGTATTACGCATATTCCTGGCCCTACCTGTCAAACATCACCTTTGTGCCAGCCAAGGGCTTCACGGGCTCCCTGTCCCTGGACTATACCGCCTATAATTCCTACGGAGAGGCTTTTCCGGGCACCGTATTGATTAACGTCACAGAGCACAGCGGGGGAACGGTCTACTATGAAACCATAATGAACATGCCCCTGACCTTTGATTCAGATGATTTCAATTCCGTCTTTATGAACGAGACCGGTTCGACCCTGTATTCCGTTAAATTCAGCCTGCCCTCCGCTACTCAGGGTCAGCTCTATTACGGCTACGTCTCCCCCTCGGAATACGATTCAAAGGTCAGCTCGACCACAAGGTATTTCAGGACGTCCTCCCCCCTTCTTTCCAACGTCACCTTTGTGCCCGCCGCCAACTTTGCCGGCAGGGTTAACATTAGTTATACGGCTTACACCTCATCGGGCAAGTCATATCCCGGCCTTCTTGTAATTGACGTTGACAGCCCCTTTACCGATTTAGGGTCCGGCTATGCCTGGGCGGCCCCGGCCATATCCTATCTTTACAACAACAATATCGTCACCGGCACCGGAAACGGCCAATTCAAGCCGGGCAATAACATGTCACGGGGCGACTTCATGCTGATGGTATACAGGGCCTTTGATTTAATAGCCCCGGGCTCCGGCAACTTCCCCGATGTAAAGTACGGCAGCTATTACTATGACGCCATTGCCGCCGCAAAGGCTCTGGGCATCGCTCAGGGGATAGACGGAAAGTTCTATCCAGACTCACACATTTCAAGGCAGGACGCAATGGTAATCATCGCCAGAACCCTTGAAATCATGGGCAGGCCTCTGCCTACGGGCTCAGAGCGGGATTTGTCCCCCTTTGCCGACGCGGGAAACGTATCCGACTATGCCAAAGACGCCGTATCTTCCCTTGTAAAGGCGGGGATTGTCAGCGGCAGCGGCGGATACCTGTACCCCAAAAACATGATAAGCCGCGCGGAAATGTCCGTATTGCTATACAGGGTGCTGACAGCCTGAACTTGCCGGCAAAAAACAATAAAGAAACATACTAAACGATATTTAAAATAAACAAGGGGTGAAATGCCAATGAAAAAAAGGGTTTTGGCGCTTATACTAATTCTTGCCTTAGCTTTTTCCATATCCGTGCCTGCCCTGGCCACGTCCTTTACGGACCTGGAAGGGCACTGGGCAAGGGAATATATGGAGGATTTAGCCGCCAGGGGCTTCTTGTCCGGTTATGAAGACGGCGCAATGAGGCCGGAAAACAACATTACCGCCTGCGAATCCCTGGTTTTGCTGTCAAGGTTTTATAACCTTGAACAGGCCGCTGCGGACCTCATATATTCAGACTTCGGAGCATACGTGGAGGAAAAAGTAAGCCCCAGCCTGTCCTGGGCATATGACGAGCTTGCTGTCTGCCTGGCTGCGGGAATTATCTCAAAAAGCGAGCTAGAAAGCCTCAAACTCACCAGCGAGATAGAGAAGGAGCTCCTTTCCCTCTATCTTGTCAGGGCAATGCAGCTTCAGCTCATGGCCGAGGAGATGGAAGACACCCCCCTGAACTTTACCGACGCCTCGGACATCACTCCCGACTACCGGGGCTCTGTGGCCGTACTTGTGGCCGCAGGCATCATCACCGGTGACACAAACAACAGGTTCCAGCCCCAGTTCAAGCTTACCCGGGCGGTTGTGGCCACAATGGTGTCCCGCTCCCTGGACTATCTGGAATCCATCAACAAAATTCTCACCATCGAGGGCTACGACAGCGTCGTCCGCAGCTCCGGCATCATTACCTCCGTCAGCGGCGGCAGGTTTGTGCTCACGGGATTTGACGGACTCAGCAGGGAATACGCCGTCGGCAAGATGGCCAGAGTCACCGTAAACGGGGAAGCAAAAAACCTCAGCGCCGCCTATGTGGGCTGCTATGCCAGGGCGGCCGCCGATAAGGGCGTTTTAACCTCCCTGTCCGTTGACAGCTCTCCCGACGTCAAATGGGTTCAGGGAAAGCTGGGCAGCATATTCTCCACCTCCGTCAAAAACGTTTACGTCACGGACCTGGAAACCGGCGCCAGCGAGAACTACCCCATTTCGGCCAGCGCCGTCATAACCCAGGACGGGATGCAGACCCCCCTCGGCTCCCTTACCAAAAACTATTTTGTAACCCTTAAAATCAAGGACAACGCGGCTGTGGAAGTTCATTCCGCCGCAGGAAATCTGGAACTGACCGGAAGTGTGGCCGGGATTGCCTTTGGCACCACGGTCACGCTGAAAGTCAAAGACGCAAATAACACAGTCTACTGTTTCTCCATGCCAATCTCCCGGCTGCCCCGGATTTACCGGGGGGACAGCCTTATCGGCATAGACCGCCTGAAAGTCGGGGACGAGGTCACTATAACCACAAAGGACTGCGCCATAGCAACCATTGAAATACGCGGCGCCCAAAACGTAGTAAAGGGCGTGGTAAGTTCCATAATCAACTCCACATCAGGCGTCATGTGGGTAATCGTCACCGAAAGCGGCACTTCCCAGACATTTTCCGTGGACGAAGCCCCGGGAGTCTACAGCGGGGACAATCCAATCCTGCTCTCCGACATCAGTCCCGGCGACACCGTCTCCGTAGTGGTATACGGAAGCACGATAACGGAAATCCATTTAATCAGCTCCGTCGGCTCCACCAAAAAGCTGGAGGGAACGGTTCTCCTGGTGGATGCCTCGGGGAGAAAAATCACCATACTTAGCGCCTCAGGAAAACTCATGTACATAGACACCTCCTCCGTAGGCTCCATTATTTCCGCAAGCACCGGCAAGAGCATAAGCCTCGGCTCCATCTCCGCCGAATCCAGGTTCGTGGCCTACGGCACCTATAAGGATTCAACCACCTTTAAAGCAACCTCCATTATTATTGAGGCTTAACAAACAGGGCGATACATAAAAAAGGCTGTCCCGGTTGGACAGCCTTTTTTAATTCTTGTGTTTCATGCAATCTTACTGGAGCGGAGGGCTCGCCATATGATAAAGGCCAGAATGAAATCCAACATGCTGTGAACTACGGTTCCCACGCCCACCAGCAGCACCACGGATGTTACAAATCCCTTGGCGTAATAAGCCTCCGTCATTCCGCTCCCGAAATAAAAGGGTATGACCACCAGAACCTCGCATACGGCGTGAATTACCGCGATAATCAACGAAAAAATGCCGGCCCTGGGTATGCTGCCGAGTATGTACGGCCTTTTCTGCAGAATAAAGGCTCCCACCAGGGCAAACACAATATGGCTGGCGGCCCTGATTACAATTACAATGGGAAATCCCCCAAGCAAAAAGCCCAGGGTTGTTCCCACCGCCACCGAGCCCGCCACAAAGGGGGAAATAAACATGGCAATGATTATGGCAATATGGCTGCCCAATGTGAAAGAAGCCGGTTCCAAAACAATTTTAATCGGCGAATACAAGGGTATGACAATCCCTATAGCACAGAGCAGTGCGGCAATAACCAGCTTTCTGACCTTGCTTTGCATAACTGGGTTCTCCTTCCGGCTATGTATTGACATGTGTCTTGACATCTATCAGTATAATTATGCCCTCTTTTTTGCCTTTGTCAAGGGCTATTTATACCGAATCTAGGGAAATTTTCATTTCCCTTAATATTTTTTTGATGCGGTCCGCCGCCTGCTGATCCCTGCAGGATATGGTGTGCAGGTGGATGCCCCCCGTAAGGTCGCACAGCAGGGCCGCCTCCCCCTCCTCCACCTTCCTGAGGAACATATCCACGTCATAACGGGAGGAAATGTTTAGCTGGCCAGTGAGCTGCCCGTAGACGGGGTGCTCCACAATCACATCCAGCACTTCCCCGCCGTTGTCCACAACGGCATATAATTCATCCCGGGTAAGCTCCCCGTCATGGGAACAGGCAATTTTAAAGACAAAGCCCTTTGCCGCCTTTATGGAATTTATCATATATCCCTTGGGCGTTGATAAAATCTCATGTCCCTGGGCCCTCAGCAGGGCAATATCCCCCACAATCACCTGCCTGCTGACGTGGAAAAGCCGGGCCAGGGCAGAGGCGCTGACCGCCTGAGCGGACTCTTTTAAAATCGATATGATTTTTTCCCGCCGCTTATTGGTGCCGATTTTTTTCGCCCCCTTTCCGGGAAATGTCAGGCATTATTCTTTCCTTTATTCAAATCCAGCAAAACGTAGCTGAAAATCAAACCCGCCACGAATAGCAGGATATCCGCCAGAAACCATGCGCCCCTGTTGACGCCGGGAAAGACGGCAACCATGGAGCCCGTCAAAAACCCCAGCACCCCGTAATAGGAGGCCCCCCTGTACCTTTCAAACAGGTACCTGGCCAGGGAAACCAGGGGTAGCACGCCTATGCAAAAGCCAATACCCACCGGTATCAGCCGCAAAACTTCAAGGCCCGCCACGGCGGAAAGGAAATCGTCATAAACGCCCATATACATTAAAATAAACGAGGTGCTGATTCCCGGAACAACCGTCCCCACCGCCAGCACTACGCCTATTATGATTCCGCTCAGAAAATTCCACTCTATTTCAAATATACTGCTGGTCGTGATTTTTTCCAGCACTGCCGTGGATATGACGAGAAGAAACGCAACAAGGAAAACCCACAGATACCGGGCTCTGAACCCCTTTTCATTGGCCGTTTTCAAAATCGAAGGGATGCTCCCAACAACGAGGCCAAAAAAAAGGTACAGGACTTCAAAAGGCCATCTTCCGTAAACGAATTTGATTATATTGCTAAACAGCAGTATACCTATCCCTCCCCCTATGGCCAGGGGCAGAAGATATGCCACGCTGCTTAAAAACTTCTTTCGCAGGTTGTACACGGCAAAAATGGCTGGCTCGTAGACCCCGATGGCCGCCGCCAGAACACCGCCGCTTACTCCGGGGGTTATGAAGGCGATACCTATGATAAGACCAAGCAGGATTCTCTTTAAATATGCCATATGCCGTTCTCCACTTCGCATTTGATAGTCGCCGCTGGTCCCAATTATACTTTACTTCCCGCAAATTGTGAATAACAACTTCCCCTTTTCTGCAAAATCTTCCACAAACAACACGGATAAAACCGCCGGTACGCAGTAGCGGCGTAATATAGCGAGCCTGCCGGCCCCTTTTCTCTTCGCTGAGGGCTACAAGCAGCTTTATTCCAGCTTCCGCACTGCCTATTTCAGTATGGAGCCTGAAATCACCATGCGCTGCACCTCGCTGGTGCCCTCGTAAATTTCGGTAATCTTCGCGTCGCGCATCATGCGCTCAACGGGATAATCCCTGATGTATCCATATCCCCCCAGGAGCTGGACGCATTTTGTGGTCACCCGCATGGCGGTTTCGGAAGCAAAAAGCTTGGCCATGGCGCTCCTGCTCGTCAATCTCCTGGGCCAGGGGCTTTACTTTCTTTTCGGCAAACTCCCGAAAGAGCCGCCTTTCCGCGGCGTGTTCCCCGCACATTTCGAAATTCATTGGTTTCCCTCCTGTTTTTACAGGGCAATCAGCGGGAATAGTCGTAGAAACCCCTGCCGCTCTTTTTGCCCAGCATGCCTCCCCTGACCATTTTCCTCAAAAGGGGGTGGGGCCGGTATTTGGTATCCCCGCTCTCCGCGTAAAGCACCTCCATGATTGCCAGGCAAACATCCAGCCCCACAAGGTCCCCCAGAGCAAGGGGCCCCATTTTGTGGTTTGCACCCAACATCATGGCAGCGTCGATGTCCTCGGCGGAGGCGACGCCCTCCGCGTAAATGCCTACGGCCTCGTTAATCATCGGAACCAGAATCCTGTTTACGACAAAACCCGCCGAATCCTTTACCTCGATGGGGGTTTTGCCAATCCGGACGGCAATTTCCTTTACCTTTTCAACCGTCTCGGGAGGAGTGAGGAGACCCGCAATAACCTCAACCAGCTTCATGACCGGCGCCGGGTTGAAGAAATGCATGCCTACCACCCCGCGGTCAAGCCCTCTCGACATTTCGGTTATGGACAGGGAGGAAGTGTTGGAGGCGAATATTGCGTCCTTTTTGCAGATTTTCTGAAGCTCCGTAAAAATCTCCTTCTTTACCTCCATGTTTTCAAGGGCTGCCTCCACTACCAAATCACAGTCAAAGACCTTATCCCTGAGCCCGGTGGTAATCCTGTCAAGAACGGCATCGGCTCCGGCCTGCTCCATCCTTCCCTTGGATACCAGGGAAGACAGGCTCCCGGCAATCCTGTTTTTCCCCCGGGCGGCCAGTTCCTCGGTAATATCGCAGAGAACCACTTCAAAACCGTCCATGACGGCAAAGGCCTGGGCAATCCCGGAACCCATGGTCCCTGCGCCAATAACTCCGACTTTCATATTAACATCCCCTTTTTCTCTATTTATTCATAAAAGGCCCGGCTTTTCTTTTCTCAATAAAGGCGGTCATGGCATTAAGCTGGTCCCTTGTCTCAAAACAGCCGGCAAACTGCACGGCTTCCACCTCTATCGCCAGGTTCATCTCCTTCCCAATCCCCTCGTTTATCGCCTTTTTGGTGGCGCGGACGGCAATAGGGGCGTTGGCCGCTATCTTCTCGGCCAGCTTCAGGCATTGGCTCAGGAGTTCCTCTCTGGGATACACCGCATTTACCAGGCCAAGGCTCAGGGCTTCACCTGCCTTTATCCTTGAAGCTGTGTAAAGAAGTTCCTTAGCCTTTCCAGGGCCGATAAGCCTGGGCAGCCGCTGGGTCCCGCCAAATCCCGCCGTAATGCCGAGGGATACCTCGGGCTGGGCAAAAACCGCGTTTTCCGACGCGATGCGGATATCGCAGGCCAGGGCAAGTTCGCAGCCCCCGCCAAGGGCATAGCCGTTTACCGCCGCGATTACAGGGACGGGCAGCGTCTCCAACTTGCGGAACACTTCATTCCCCCGGCGGCCAAAGGCGCGGGCCTCTTCCCTGGTCATTGAAGCCATCTCCCCTATGTCCGCTCCTGCCGCGAAGGCTTTTTCACCGGCGCCGGTTACGATTAAGACTCTGATTTCGTCAAAATTCAGGCCGTCAATGGCCTTGTCCAGCTCCTCAATGACCTGAGAGTTAAGGGCATTCAGCGCCTGCTGCCGGTCTATGGTCAGTACGGCTGCAAAATCATGTTTTTCAAACCTTATGTACTCCATAACAAGCTCCTTCCCAAGGGAATTAACGCTAATTTTTTTCTGTCTTATTATAACCAATGGCAAGTATAATAACAAGCACATTTAATAAATACATCCAAAATATGTTTGTTGAATGACTGCGCGGCTGTGCCCGAATATGCGAAAAGCACCCGCGGTAATTACCGTGGGTGCTTTCCAATGGTATTTATGCGGCTTTAGAACATGGGCACTACCGCGCCCTGGAAAGTTTCGCTGATGAAGTCGCGGACCGCATCGCTTTTCAGCGCTTCAATCAGGGCCAGTATTCCCGGGTTATCCTCGTTTCCTTCCTTGACCACCAGAATGTTGGCGTAGGTCTGGGCGGCGTCGCCCTCCTGGCTCTCAATGGCCAGCGCGTCGCTGGCAGCGTTCAGGCCCTCCTGGATGGCGTAGTTGCCGTTAATTACCGCCAGGTCAACGTCGGGCAGGGAGATGGCAAGCTGGGCGGCTTCCATTTCGACAAAATTAATGTTCAGCGGGTTTTCGGCAATGTCGAGGACCGTAGCGTTGGAGGAGGCGTCAATGCCCTCCTTCAGCTTGATAATCCCCTCCTGCTGCAGTAGAAGCAGGGCCCGTGTCTCGTTGGAACCGTCGTTGGGCAGGGAAATGGTGGCGCCTTCCTTCAGCTCGTCAAGGGTCTTGGTCTTGCCGGGGAATATGCCGAAAGGCTCATAGTGGATGGCCGCAACGGAAACCAGATGGGTCCCATGCTCGGCGTTGAAGGTGGTCAGGTAGGGCTGGTGCTGGAAGTAGTTCGCGTCAAGCTCGCCGCTCTCCAGCGCCGTGTTCGGC
>FZPS01000179.1_pt135 | contig 10831 bp, 8 predicted proteins | sample 1817821 | NCBI WGS metagenome assembly FZPS01 (sample SAMEA104158645, study PRJEB21678) | metagenome | place: Germany | collected 2015-04-21 | reverse complement strand
CTCTTCATTTGTCTCGTCGTCGACGAATTCAATGACTTTTCCGTCAACCTCTGTTACTACACCTACATTATCAAATTCGAATAAGTTTGCAAATGCAACTTCGCCCCTGTCGAGAACTACTTTGCCATATGCATTTTCAGCTATATCTTCAAAGTCTACTTCCTCGAAATTGACATAAGCAACAGCATCATCAGCCCATTTATATGTTTTGTCTGCATCTTTCAGTGTTATCTCTTTGTTATCGCTGCTATCAACGGTGTCAAGAAGAATGTCTTTATCCGCTGTCTTAACCTTTACAAAGAAAACTTCGTCATCATCATTGACCCAAGCATCTACTTCAAGGCCAAAGATCTCTTCTGGGTTAACATCAGCGATAAGTGTGTAGATATCAGAATCTACTGCTTTACCATTTTTATCATATTCTGTAAGTTCAATTTCATCATCATCTAGTTTGTTGTTAACTCTTGCGATTTCTGTTACTCTTACATCTTTAAGTTCATCAACATTCATCTTAGACAAGAAAGTCTTGTCACCTTCAAGATACTGTTTCAGATCGCCATAACCGGTTTGCTCTAAGTGCTTTACGGTTAAGGAGTTGTCGATCATTTTGACAACATCGCCGCGAAGTGCAGGTACGTTGGGTACTGCGTTGACCTTGTCAAATATGTCGAGGTCATCGGCTTTGCCCATTACTGCTGCAGGCCATTGGCCGCCTTCTACTGTTACACCGTAGTTCATGGCATAGAGAATCATCTTTGCCATTTCGGCATAGGTTACGTTGTTGTTGCCTTTGAAGGTGCCATCGGGATATCCGTTAACGATTCCCTGGCCAACTCCCAGGTTTATGTAGCCTGTAGCCCACTGCAGTGATGGGTCATTGTTGACGTCTGCAAACTGGGTCTGGCCTTTCATCAGCTCTGCAGAAGAGTCTAGGCCGGAGATTCTAATGATAAATGCTAGTGCTTGTGCTCTGGTAATTGGTTGGTCTAATTTAAGGTCGCCATCTTCAAAGCCCTTGAGATAACCAAGTGCTATAGCTCTGACTACATGAGATGGCAGATCTTCTTCTGCTGCTGCAACAAACCCTACGTTGAATGTGCCGAGTAAGAATGTGAGCACTAGTAGGGCAACGAGTAGTTTTCTGGCTTTCTTCATACTCAAATCCTCCTTTTAATTTTTGAGAAGTGATAAATTAATACTTACCAAAAAGGCATTCCTCCGTTTTCTCGGTGTTATCCCCCCCTTCAAAATGTTTATTGAAAGTTTGGGAATTATCCTTCTTTCAATCCCTGTTAAGATCAACAAGTTTCAGCAGATAGTTAAATTTTACTGCTAAAGAGATTGAAAGTTACAGGCAAGTAATGGAAAGAACTGTTTCTTAATATACTTCGATAAAAGTACGAATTTTCCTGCTTGTTTTAATAATGAAGTGAAAATTTTATTGTAATAATGAGTTCAATCGTAGGATTTGAGTATTTGTGTATGAACTCATTATTCAATTGTCAAAGTTCAAATCTATAGCTATTATAGCATCAGCTCAAAAAGGGGTCAATAATTTTGGGCGAAATGTAATATAAATGTAACAATGGTGTAATAAAGAATATCCGCTTTTTATTTCATTATATGGCTTTTTTCTCGTAATATGACAGGCAGATAATAGCCTGGTTTATGCATGCACTTAATATATATTCGATGCTTTGTCAAAAAGTCCTCTTTTTTGAAATTAGGCAAAAGAAAAGGGCAGCAATGTGCCCCTTTCCTTCGTATTTGAAAGCTTTATGATTTTTTCAGGCCGCGAAGGAGATTGACCGCATTTTTCCTGAGTTTCCTATACCCGGGGATGACGTGCACCCACAGGTAATAGAAAAAGGGAGAAAGGGGCAAATCGAATTCTCCTATAAACTCGGTAAACTCCCCGTTAAAGCCCTTCTTGAATCTGTATAAGCCGTAAAGTGGATTGTCCGATGAGAGGTCTCCGGACACGCCCCGAAAGTCATACATGGTGCAGTTGTTTTCCTTTGCCCATTTTATCATTTCCCACTGAAGGGCGTAGTTGGGCATGACGTTTCGATGGCTGTTAGATGATGCGCCGTATATATACCAGGCCTTGTCTCCGAAAATAAAGGCAAGAGTCCCGGCAATGTACTTTCCTTCGTATTCTGCCATGAAAAGCCGGGCCAGTCCCTTTTCCACCAGCTCGTCCCACAGTGTCTCAAAGTAGTCAAAACCCCTGATTAGGAACTTGTCCCTGATGCAGGTTTCCTCAAGGATGTCGTAAAAGGGCTTCAGATCCTCTCGCTCTCCTACTTTTACCGTAACGCCCCTGCGGGCGGCCAATCGGATGTTGTAGCGGGTCTTGTGATGAAAGCCCGCCATTATCTCATCTAGGGACTTATTATTTATATCTAATCGAAAAACGAATTTGGGTTGAATGCCGTCAAAGTCCTTGCCCGAATCCACATGGGTAAATCCCACAGAACGAAGGTTTTTGACCACCCTTTCATCAGGTGCTTTTATGTCAGGGTCGATTTTCAAAAAGACGGAACCATGTTTTTTGGCAATGGCTTTTACCTGGGTAAAGAGAAATTTTAGAGTTTTTTCATCCGAGTAATCGGCCACCGGGCCCCTCGGAGCATAGAAGATGCATTTATTAAATCCGGGAATTGGAAGTCTTCGCTTTAATATGGAAATCCCTGCCACGGGCTTGCCACCGTCCATTACAAGGAGCCTAATAGGTTCCCAGCCTGTGCGGCGCTTTACTTCACCCCACTCATAGGATTGAAGAATATGGCCCTTCGGTCCCCACGCCATGAACTCGTTGAACAGCTCTTTCTCCTCTTGTTTTATGATTTTTATTTCCATTATGATGTACAACCTCCGCCGTGTTTTTTGCTTTCTTCTTTATTATACATGATTTAGGCGTGGATTAAAGGAAATGTTATTGGATTTTTATGCCTTCCATCACCTGGGCCAGTCTACCAACATCCTCTTTTATTTTCTCCACGGAAATGGCGATTTCGCCCAGCAATACGTGCTGTATCTCCACATGTTCGGCTATTTCATGCACCCGGTTGGAAGCATCTATGCTGATGTCGGTCATCTGTTGGAAGTACTGGCTGGTATTTTCGGCTGATGCAGACATCTGCTGGGTTGCCGCGGAAATCTCCTGCATCTGGTGGGCAACATTTGTGACAGCGTCTAATATTTTTTCAAAAGCAGCGGATGCATCCTTTACAGCATTTATGCCCTGTTGAACGTTGGCCGAGCCTTCATCTTTAGCTTTTACGGCTTTTTCCACTTCATGTATTACCGAAGTGATTAGCTCGCCGATTTGCTTTGCAGCCTCGCCGGACTGCTCGGCTAGTTTCCTTATCTCATCGGCTACAACAGCAAAGCCCCGGCCCTGTTCACCTGCCCTGGCAGCCTCAATGGCAGCATTTAGCGCCAGAAGGTTTGTCTGGTCGGCTATGCCGGTAATGGTTTCGACAATTTGACCTATAGTCTCAGAACTTTCTCCCAATGATTTTATTACGGTTGATGTGTACCTATTGGATTCCTGTATTTTCTCCATCTGCTCCGCGACTTTGTCCATTAGAGTTTTTCCGGAATTGGCCATTTCGGACGTATCTGCGGCATTTATTGCGGCCTCCGAGGAGCTGGCAGCAATCTGCTCCACTCCCGCACTCATTTGAGATAGCATGTCCGAAATGTTGTCCACCAACTTTTGCATCTCGCTTAGGCTTTCGGAGCTCTTTTCTATGCTTTCCTTCATAGAGCCTTCGTATGAAGATGAGGCTTGGTGACTTTGCTTGGCCATACTGTCCATCAAGTCGGCAGAAGACAATATCTCATCAGTTATGTCCTTGGCGCTTTTTAAGATGCTTTTTATCCTTTCCAAGCTGTTATTATATAGATCTGCCAGTTTGCCTATCTCACCACCGGCAGTTTTCTTGATTTTGACGGTAAAATCACCTTTGGACATGGCTTCAAAGCTCTGGACAATCTTATCAACGGGAAGAGCAGTTTCTCTTGTTATGAGAAAAGATACGGTGCCTGAAATTAAAGCTGCTATCCCTATCGCCAGTAGATTCATGTAATTAGCAAAGTCTTCTCCGTGGAAATAGTATGTATACCCTCCTAAAGAGGCTGCTACTAGTATCATCGTGACAATTGCAACTCTAGCTCGTATGTTTTTCATAATTGCCCTCCTCTGGGTATTTTAAACAATTATAATATTATAATTAGACAAATGTTTATTTTTCCCTGCTTTTTTCTAAAATATTGTCGAAAAGTGGAAAAACAAAAAAAGAAAGGCCTAAATCTAATTGGCCTTCTTTTTGTAGCTTGATATATAATAAATGTATTTTTTCAGTCATCACTTATTTTCCTGCAGCATGCAGGGCTGCCTTGATAAAGTGAGTAAAGAGGGGATGGGGGTTATTGGGCCGGGATTTGAACTCCGGATGAAATACGGTCGCTACAAACCATGGATGGTCTTTGAGTTCTATGATTTCAACAAAGTTTTCCTCGGGGGATATTCCCGAAAGGACCATACCGCACTTACTAAGGCTGTCCCTGTAAGCATTGTTAAACTCATAGCGGTGGCGGTGGCGCTCCATTATTATTTCCGTGCCGTAGGCTACCCTTGCTATGGTGTTTTCCGACAGTTTGCAGGCAAAGCTCCCCAGGCGCATGGTCTTATCATCTATGCAGTTTGTCTTTGGAAAATCTATCACAGGATTTGGGGTATCAGGCATTACTTCAGTAGTATGGGCATCTTTTAAACCGCATACATTTTGTGCAAACTCGACTACGGCACACTGCATGCCTATCCCTATGCCGAAAAAGGGAATCTTGTTTTCCCGGGCGAACTTTATGGCCCTTATCATTCCCTCGATTCCACGCTGGCCGAAACCGCCGGGGACAATCATGCCATCTATATTATTAAAGGTGCTTGCTAAATCCACATCATTTTCCTCTAGCTTTTCCGAGTGAACCCATTTTATGTTTACCTTTACATCGTTGGCTATGCCGCCGTGGCAAAGGGCCTCGGCCACGCTCAGGTAGGCATCGTGGAGCTCCACGTACTTGCCCACCAGGGCTATGTTTAGCTCTTTTGTGGGGTTTTTGATTTTCCTCACTATCTCTTCCCACTCCGAAAGGTCGGTCTTCATGCCGTCTACGCCCAGTTTCTTGGCTACAATCTGGTCTAGGCCTTCGTTTTTGAGGATGAGGGGCACTTCATAAATGGTTTCGGCATCGTAGTTCTGAATGACACACTCCGGCTCCACATTGCAAAAGAGGGCGATCTTTTCCTTTACATCTTGCGATAAGGGACGTTCCGAGCGGCAGACTATGATATCGGGTTGTATACCGATGCTCCGCAGCTCCTTTACGCTGTGCTGGGTGGGCTTGGTTTTTAATTCCCCTGCTGTTGAAATATAGGGAACTAGGGTTACATGAATGTACAGGACATTATCCCGACCTACTTCGGTCTTCATCTGCCTTATGGCTTCCAGAAAGGGCAGGCTTTCGATATCTCCCACCGTGCCGCCGATTTCCGTTATTACTATATCGGCCTTAAATTCCTCTCCCACCTTCCTGATCCGCTCTTTGATTTCATTGGTAATATGGGGTATCACCTGCACCGTTTTGCCGTCATAGCCTCCCTGCCGTTCCCTGGTAATGACCGACAGGTACACAGCCCCCGTAGTTGTATCGCTGTTCCTGGTGAGGTTTATATCTACAAATCGCTCGTAATGTCCCAGGTCTAAATCCGCTTCTCCACCGTCATCCGTCACAAATACTTCCCCGTGCTGATAAGGGCTCATGGTGCCGGGGTCCACATTAATATAGGGGTCACATTTCTGCATGGTGACAGATAGACCCCTACTTTTTAAAAGCCTTCCCAGGGAGGCTGCAGTAATGCCCTTACCCAAGGATGACACAACTCCTCCAGTGACAAATATGTATTTGGTAGACATTTATAAAATCCCCCTTAATGTTCTCCGAGCACACAATCTCATTACACCTTATTTTATCCATGGGCGCATGTACTTGTCAATAGTCGCAAACTATTATTTTAGCATGTTGTCAACGGCTTTAAAGATGGGCTCAATAACGTATTGGGTCAGCTTAGTGGGATTTAATATCCCTAGCTTGAATATATGGATTATGCCGTAGGCAATGCCGATTATCAGCAGGCCGCAAAAAACCGCCAGTTCCCGCCACACCCGACTTTTTATAAGACCTGGTAGCTCCAACATCAAGATTATGACAACCGATATAATCAACAGCGCCAATCCGATCACCGCTTTAAGGTTTAAGTTTAATGGATTTTTGGTGTATCCGTAAGCATGCCGGTCCGGCGGATTTTGGCCTCCGCTTTCACCGTCACTTCAATATCCGGGTAGATTTCCCGCCAATCATCCTCCAGCCCTTTCCAGATCTGAGGATATCTTTTATGTAAGGTCCTCCCGAAACCGAAGATATCCGCTCCAAAGTCTTTTTTGGCCTTGTTTAAGGCCTTTTCAACCAAGGCTTTGATCTCCTGGGCCGCCTTTTCCTCAATGGCTTTTATGATTTCAGGGCTTGCTACGGGTTCTGTATCTTCATGCTGTTGCAGGTCTCCTTCCGCGTGTATATCTACAATAAAAGAAACCCCATCATCGTCTATTTTCGGTATTATCCTGCTGCTGGTCCTTGTCATGGCAAAGGCCACATCTTTTTTGGCATGTTCGTGTAAGCTAAGGGAAATTATCCCCTGCTTTGCCCTTCCGGTGACATATAAAAAGCCCTTGGTTTCCGAATCGTCCAGGAAGCCTACCAATTTGTCTTTTCTAAAGACTGCTGTGCCCACCACCCGAACCGCCTTTTGGGGATTTTCCTTGGATGAGCCGCCTTCCCCCTGGCCCCTGTCTCCTTCCTTGCGCTCAAAGATTTCTATGCAGGATGCCGCTGTATCCTGGCCGGGAGTAATCAGTTGATTTATAAAGCGCTTTATATCAATAGTAAAAGCCTTGCTTGACCCATGTTGATTTTGCACAAGGCCAATGATTTCCTGGGATAGCAATTCTTCCAATTCCGGCTCTATCTTTAGAACATCTAAGGCCGGTCCTTTTGAAACAAGTACCCAGGTGTTTAAGCGAATATCCTTTGAACGCAAGAGGACGTCTATGAGCTGGTCTACGCCTTCCCGGGCCAAATCCTCGCCGATTATTACGATGTTTGAATGGGCAATATATTCTCGGCGGGGAAGGCGCGTGGCCAGGTTCCTCCCTGCCTCCCACACTGTCGCTCCGATGCCCGATACCAGCATCGTAGGTTTGTCGCCCCCGCTGCCGTTTCCCCCTAGTGGGCCCTGGCTGGCCAAATCCCGGGGTTTTATGACAGTGGCGCTCACCAGCCACTTCTTCTGACCGTCTATGGTCACCTTGTCATGGCCTAGCACCGTAGTCATGGCCAATCTCTCGATTTCACTCCTGTTCCAGCAGCCGCTGAGAGCAAAAAGCAAAAATAATAGGATAATTAAAATTCCAATTAAGCGTCTACCCACTCCTCGGCCTACCTCCCTTTCTGCCGGATACCGCCATTATCAGTAAGACTAGCGGAATGCCCAATTCAAAAATGAACGAATAAAATGGGAACACTTCCGCTAGCCACTGGATGGATATGACCGAGTTTTCAAAGAGCTCCAGTGACCATACTCCCAGCATGAGCCCGATAGGCAGCACCACAGGGCGGTAGTCAGAAAGGCCAAAGAGCTGGCCCATCCCCAAGGATGCTATGTAAAAAAATACTGCAACTTTTATGGTGACTCCCGCTACCCACATCACTAGAATCAGGGCTTCCACCCGCTCGATAAAGCGCCCTATATTGATGCACCTGGCCAGTTCGAAAAAGGGAAAGGTCAGATACTCTGTGAGCTCTCCTATGACAGCCGTAGTAAACATGGTGGCCAGCGTTAGGATTATGCCAATTAAAATCACCGAATATGCCAGGTCCCTTCCGGCCTTGTCAGGATTTTCTACGTAAGGCAGGAGCATGGATACCACGATGATTTCCCCCCGCCAGGCCATAGGCGCCCAGGAGCCTCGCAGGATTGGCTTTATACCGTCTTCCATAATGGGCAAAATATTGGAAAAATCCGACTCCTGCAGGGCCAGGACAAACACCCCGGCAACTGACAAGGCAAAAAGGGGAAATATGAATTCGTTGGCGCGGCATATAACTTCCAGACCGCATTTCGTAGCCCAGCTTCCAAGCAAAAGGAGGATGACAATAAAGGCAATAAGGGGTGTCTCCGGCATGAAGGATGCCACGATAAAATCCCCAAATTCCCGGACAACGACGGAATTGACGTGGATAAACCACAGGATGTAAGCGGCGCCGATTAGCTTCCCAAAAGGACCGGCAATGGTTTGCGAGTATTCAATTATGGTCTTATCCGGAAATCTCTGCCACAATTTCATAATTACCAAGGATGTTAGCAGGCCGTAAGCCGTACCCAGCACGAGAATGCAGATCCAGCCATCTCGCCCTGCAGCCTTTGCCGTAATGGCGGGCGCTATCAGGACCGCCGTGGATACCACCACCGTAAAGGAAAGAAGCAGTATCCCCTGCCTGCTGCTAACTTTTCCCTTTTCAAGCACCGCTTTCCCCTCCTTCCAGCTCGGCTTTGTCTTCGGGGGGACCCTGTTTGTGATGTAACTTCTGACGCTTGGCGTCCTCAACTCCCATGAAACTGGGCCGCTTTGTCATCGTCCACCAGGGCATGCGGATAATATTATCTTTAAAATCGCTGAAGCTAAAGGGAGCAAAAGGCGATATATATGGAACTCCAAAAGATCTGAGGGTGCAAACATGAATCAGTATAGCCATCAAACCTACCATTATGCCAAAAAGGCCGAAGGATGCCGCCAACACCATCATGGGGAACCTTAAAATGCGGATGGCATAAGAACCGCTGATGGTAGGAATGGTAAAGGAGGCAATGGCGGTAAGGGACACCACCATGACCATGGCAGAAGACACCAGGCCCGCGCTGACTGCCGCCTGGCCTATGACCAGGGCCCCTACGATACTCACAGCCTGACCTATGGGCCTTGGCAGCCGAACACCTGCTTCCCTTAAAAACTCAAAAACCAATTCCATCATGACAGCTTCTAGAAAGGCAGGAAAGGGCACTCCCTCCCGCTGTCCTGCGATGGAAATTAAAAGGGGTGTGGGCAGCATTTCCTGGTGAAAGGTAAGCACCGCAATGTATGCCGACGGAAGTAAAAGGGCTATGTGCATGGTTATAAACCTTATAGTTCGGGTAAACGTAGCATATGGAGACCTGTTGTAGTAGTCCTCCGGCGACTGGAGGAACTGTGGAAATGTGGCAGGTACTATGAGGCATATGGGCGTGTTGTCAACCAATATGCCGACACGGCCTTCCAGAAGGCATGCGCACATGCGGTCGGGGCGTTCCGAACTACTGACCTGGGGAAAAATTGTATAGGGGCAATCCTCGATGAATTCTTCCAGGTATCCGCTTTCAAGCACTCCGTCTATTTCTATGCGTCCCAGTCTCTCCTTTACTTCATTCACCAGTTTGTCATTGGCGATACCATCGATGTAAAGTACTGCTACATCGGTTTGAGAAATGGTACCGATTTTTAAAAGCTCCATTTTGAGCCGGGGGCTTTTGATGCGGCGGCGAACAAGGGTTATATTAGTGCGAATGCTTTCAACAAAGCCATCCCTTGGCCCACGGACAAGGGGCTCCGTTTGTGGTTCGTCAACACTTCGGCTTTCCAATTGCCTGACACTTGAAATTATGGCCTTGTCCGTGCCATCAATTAAGAGGACGGCCTGGCCTGACAAGACCTTTTGGACTAGAGTATCCATATCCCCTGCTGTTGTCACTTCGCCGATGCTGAGCAGTTGGTCTTTTACTATATTAAATGCATTACTTTTGTTTATATTTTTATCATTGATAAAGGAAGGGTTAAACTGCAGCGAGCGAAGTATATTTGCGGCGGTTAGGTTCTTGTCAACCATGCCATCAATATAGAACAAAGCGGCATCAATGGGTTCTCTGGCAGGTATTTTAAACTCCCTCACCACCAGGTCGCTACAGCGGTCAAACACAGCCTTTATGTATTTAACGTTTTTGTCGAGATTCGGCGATATCAAAAGCTTTTCCGCAGGCTTTTCCTGTTTTATATCTTCAACGACTAAGCTCTTTTTGAACATATTTTTTATTTTATTTATAATGCTTCGCATCACTTCACCTAATTTTGCCTTGTTTTTTATGTTATTTTACCCATTAAAGGCGAAAAAAACCCGTACATAATAAAAAAGAGCCACTGCGAAGCTTAAGCTACGCAGCAGCCCTTTTCAATCGAATTCGATTCCAGAAATCAGAATGTTACCCTGTTATCAGGCCTTACCAGTCTCGTTACTATGGTTGCTACTTCTGCCCTGCTGATATTTGCATCGGGATTGAAGGTCAGATTCCGGTCCTGGCCGGTGAGTATGCCGGCATTGTAAAGCTTGAAAATTTCATGACTATAGTTCGTCTCGGAGTTTACATCGGGAAGCCTTGAAATGTTATTTTTTTGTTTATACTCACTGTCGGGCAGGGCATTTGCGAAGATATAGGCCAGTTCTGCCCTACTTGCAGGCCGCGTGAGCACCCTAAATTCATCGCCGTAGATGATTCGCCTGCTTATGGCGTAATAGACGGCTCCGTCGTACCAGTTGGAGCCGGTCTGTTCTATTTCCGGGCCTTCACCGTAGTATATCTTGTTTACCCGGGCAGCAATGGTCAAAGCTTCGGCGACGG
>FZPS01000216.1_pt145 | contig 10835 bp, 13 predicted proteins | sample 1817821 | NCBI WGS metagenome assembly FZPS01 (sample SAMEA104158645, study PRJEB21678) | metagenome | place: Germany | collected 2015-04-21 | reverse complement strand
ATGCAGCCTATGAGAGGTTTACACAGAATACTATTTACTACGTTACTAAACTCAAGTCCAATGCAAAATATGTAAGTGATATTGAAATAGACATACCTGACAACATAGATAGCAGTATAATAAAGGATGAAGTCATCTATTTCAATTACGATAAGCAGAAGAAAAACAAACACAAGACTTTTCCACTATGCTATCTCTCATAAAAACTCAGCTTATGTATTACGTGAACTTACTAAAGCTATTAGAAGACCCAGAAAAAACCTGGAAGGATACAAACAAGACACAACATCGGAATTATCAATTATTCTTATTCGACACCTAAAGGGGAGGCTTGACTTTTGGCTTACAAAAAACAGTGATTGATTTTCAGTGAATTAAGATATAAAAATATGCCTTTTAATTTTTAACCGGACAACAATGTAAATTAATATATGAATTTTCACAAAACACTAGAGAAAAACCTGTCAAAGTCAGGAGAATCCTCACCGGTTTTAGTTTTTTTCTTTGCTTTAACCTAGTAAGATACTATTTTGTTGAACATTACTCAGTAAATATTGTTACATGTAATAAGGTATTTCTCTAATATATAGAGTCTAGTATAAAAAACTATTATTATTTATAATCAAGAAAGGTCTAGAATAAATACTCAGGCCTTTTCTTTGATAGATTTGCAGTTTAATTTATTCATGGAATATGAAAATATTGATTATTGAAGACAATGAAGATCTAAGAGATATCTCGAAGAGAGAGCTTGAAAAAGAAAAATTTGTTGTTGAACAGGCCAGCGACTATAAACAAGCGATAGAGAAAATAGAACTTTATGATTACGATTGCATATTATTGGATATTATGCTTCCTGACGGTAATGGATTGGACATTCTTAGACACCTTAAAGAGATAAAAAAGACTGAAGGAGTTATTATTGTCTCGGCAAAGGACTCTTTGGACGACAAGATTGAAGGACTGGAAATTGGGGCAGATGATTATATTGTAAAGCCTTTTCACTATGCTGAACTAATTGCTAGAATCAAAAGCATTATACGTAGGAAGATGGGCGATGGAGAACGATTGGTAAGCTTTGGAGACATTAGAATAGATAATATTAGTCTGAAAGCTTTTGTGAACGACGAGGAGCTTGAACTGAGCAGAAAAGAATATGATATTCTATTTTATTTTATAAATAGATCTAACCGACTAATCGATAAGGCTACCCTTGCTGAAGGTGTGTGGGGAGACTATATTGACCAAGTGGATAATTACGACTTTATCTATGCTCAAATCAAAAACTTAAGAAAAAAACTCAAAGACTCAAATTCTGAGGTAAAGATAAAATCCATATATGGTTTTGGATATAAAATAGTCTATGATGAATAAGAAGAAAAAGAAAAAAAATCTTCTCACCACAATCATCCTAAGAACATCTCTTTTAATTACCCTCATCCTTTCGATATGGGCATTATTTATCTTCTTTGCCATAATCAACGAGGTGAACGACGAAATTGACGATTCTTTGGATCTTTATTCTGATTACTTGATTGAACAGAAAAAACAAGGTAAAGAAATGATTGAGACTCATTCCAATTCTAATAATATGTTTCTCATCAACCCTGTCTCGATGGAAGAAGCGGAACAAAGAGAGAAACCTAGATATAGGGATACTATGATTTATCTCTATGAAAAGAAGGAAACAGAGCCTGCAAGAGTCTTGGAAAGGTATTTCATTGATAAGAAGGAAGGAAACGCTTATAAGATTGAGATATTTACCTCGACAATTGAAAAAAAAGACCTTGTCGAAACCATTACATGGTGGTTATTGACCCTATTCTTAATTCTTCTCGTAACTATTATCATAGTATATGTTTGGATATATAGAAGCAGTATGAAGCCCTTATACCTACTTTTGAATTGGCTAAGAGAATATCGTTTAGGCAAGAAGAATATTGCTCTACCTCAAACCTCTTCCATAAGGGAATTTCAAGAGCTTTATATGGTTATAACACAAAGTATCAATAGTATAGAAAAAGCTTTTGAAGAACAAAAAGACTTTATTGGCAACGCCTCTCATGAGACTCAAACCCCACTTGCTATTTCAATTAATCGACTTCAGAACTTGCTGAATCATGATATGAATAAGGAACTTGCTGAAGAAATAATCAAAACCATTCACTCCCTTGAACACTTGACCCGACTCAATAAGACCTTGCTATTGCTAACAAAAATTGAGAACAAGCAATTCGTCGAAAAGGAATATATAAGCGTTGAGAACATAATAAAAAGGTCATTAGAAACCTTTGCAGAGGTCTATGAATATAAGGGAATACTTACCAATATTGAGGTTAAAAACAATTTGAAAATATCAATCAACAAAACCATAGTAGAGATATTGATTAATAATTTGTTGAAAAATGCCTATGTATATAATATTCAAAATGGAAGAATAATTGTCAGTATTGATTATAACAGAATAATAATCTCCAACACATCCGACTCTGACTCCCTTGATAAGGATAGGATATTTCATAGATTCTATAAAAATAATACCAATTCAAGCTCCATAGGGCTTGGACTAACCTTGGTAAAAAGTATATGTAATAAGTATGATATTAGTATATTATATACTTATTATAATAGTATGCATAATTTCGAACTAATATTTTAGTCAGAGAATAATTACATTTTTCAGTTTGATTTCAGAATTGATCTATAACTTTGCACCATAATTAAAAAGAAACATAGTTATAAACTTAAAAACAAAAGAAAAGATGAAAAAGATTATCCTAATGGTTACAATGATGCTTACATTCGTATTTACATCATGCCAAACACGAGAACACGAAATAATAAATTTCGACAAATTGCCTTCTAAGGCACAAAGCTTTATCAAAGATAATTTCGGTGATTTTATTATCTTACAAATCGAGAAGGATTTTGAATTATTTGGGAGCGAATACACAGTTTACTTCAAAGAAGGTTCTAAGATTGAATTTGATAGAAAGGGAGAATGGTCTGAGATTGAAGTCAAAACAGGTATTCCTTCTAAAATAATACTTGAATCAATTTTGAATTATATTAATGAAAATCATCCAGACAATTTCATTATCGAAATTAGTAAGGACAAGAAAGACTATGAGGTGGAACTAAATAATTCTCTTGATTTGGTCTTTGACCTAAAAGGCAAATTCCTCCGCTACGACGACTAGTCGAATAAAGAAATGAAAATAAGCGAGAATGATTCTATATAATTTAATCGAAAGCTTCTCTAATTCCTTCCACTTTGGAAGGAATTCTTTTTTTTAGGAGTATCCCCAAAAGTGTGTATAGTGTTTTTAATTTAGCACTGCAAAGTTAATCATTTATTTCATTTCTTTGTTAGAAAATCTGCAGAAGTGAAGCGGAGACTTAGCAGAAGCGAATAATTTTAGCTTCTAATTTCTTATCCCTAATTTTAGTTGTCATATTTATTACTTTAGGTTTAGGGTCTTTGGTTTTAAGGTTCTTACCCCTAATTGTAGTTGACTGATTCCTTGTTTTAGTTTGCTCTTTCTTTACTTCAGTTTAGTAAGATGGCATCTTACTGAAATGACATCCGAAGACAGTAAACTAATCTCTTGATTTAGATTAATAAATCAAAGTTTTAGCTACACATAATATAGATAGGCGTAGTAGAGTCCTACTAGGATGAAGATGGCTGCGACAATCCATCTCATCCATTTCTCAAATATCTGCATTCTATTATAGAACCTGCCTATGGATGAAACGGAAAAGGCTAGTATCCATGCAACTATTACTACGGGTAGGCCTGTGCCGAGCCCGAATGGTATGCTAAGCCATTCTCCACCGTTGAGGGCTGTGGCTAATGGGAGAAGTCCGGTGAAATAGAATATGGTTGAGGATGGACAAAAGCATAGTGAGAATAGGACTCCAAGCCAAAAGGCTCCAAAGCCTCCTCTTTTCTTTATCTTATCTTGGTCGGGATTGATATGGAAGGAGGGTAGGAAGGTCATCTTCTCATAGAATATCATAAACAAGCCTACTAGGATTAGGGCTGGAGGTATTAGGACTGTGCTATAGTCGGCTAGGAACTTCTTTATGGTATATATGCTTGCTCCTTCTTTGATGATTGGTACTATGATTAGGGTGAGTATGGTATAGACCAATATCTTGCCTAGGGTAAAGTATAATCCTCCTAGGAATACCTTGGTTTTGTTTTGTATATCCTTACTAATAAACCCTATGGCGGTGATATTAGTGGCTAGGGGACAGGGTGATATGGATGTAAGTATACCCAAAAGGAAGGCCGCTATTATCGGTGTATTGCCCGATGAAACCAAATTATTTAATGTTTCAATCATAGAAGTTCTCTTATCTTTTTGCTTATTTCTTCCTTAAATTCTTTCTCTCCTGTGGTAAGGTGGTTGAAGCTAAAGGCTGTCATATCTTCATATTCTTCTACTCCATCCTTCCAATGGCTGATTATTAGCCCCGAACCTACCACCTCGTATTTCTTTCCAATGGCCTTATTCTCTTTTTTGGATAGGTCAATTATCCTTAGCCCTACCTTCTTTTCTTCGACTTCCACGGCAAAGCTATCCCTGATTAGGTCCTTGCTATAGACCTCTATATCTCCACAGGATATACAGCTTTGTCTTCCAAAGAAATACAATATCTCTACTATGTCTTCCCTTTTTTCGTCCATGGCTTCTTGGCTAATGGTCTCTCTTCCATCTCCGCTGCCACATGATGCAGACAGGACTATTAATAATATTATACCTATAAATCGTTTCATTTACTGTTGTTTACATTATTACTAGGCTTGGTTAGGGCCTGCAAAATTACTCAAATTACTCTATTCAAACAACTGAGGAGGGGTTTTGGTTTGCTCTTTGCGAATTATTGTTTAATTTTGCAGATAGGTAATAGATAGTTCTAGTAGATGAATTTAAGTGTTTTTGTTCCATGTAGTGTCGATCAGTTCTCGCCCAATACGGCCAGCAACCTTATTAGGTTATTGGAGAAGCTGGGCTATAGCCCTGAATATAACCCTGAGCAAACCTGCTGTGGTAGAGTCCTATACGATAATGGTAGCTGGAAAGAGGCCAAGGAGGTTGGAGAGGGTTTTTTGAATCTCTTCCAGGGTAGTGATTATATTATAGGCTGCTCAACCAATTGTATTGGATACATTAAGAACGATATGGGTAATCTCTTCTTTAATACTTCTCTACATAATTACCAAAAGAATGTTGCTGATAGAACAATGGATATTAGCGAGTTCCTTGTGGACTATATCAAGGTCTTGGATATTGGTGCTCACTTCCCATACAAGGTTCATATCCACTATAATTGCAGGGCGAGAAATGAGTATAATATTGAGGAAGAGATTAGGCTTTTGCTAGAAAACGTAGAGGGATTAGAAATTACAAACACCTGTTCGGATGGGTTTTGCTGTGGTTATGGTGGATTGTTTACCCTCTTCAATGAGCCTGTCTCTATGGCATTGGCTAAGAAGAAGGTCGAATCAGCTATTGCAGAAGGTGCAGACTATATTGTAAGCTCAGACCTTTCCTGCCTCCTCCATGTTCAGTCTTATATAGATAAGCATGGCATTGACCTTAAGACAATCCATATAATAGACCTGCTGATGTGGGAAGAGGATAATAATCTAGAAGAATAACCAAAGCTATGGAAGAAAGGGTATATGCATGGGGCGATAGCCGTCCTTATAATTCTTATTCAAACTATTTTAGAAAGATATTTGGGGAAAGGGTGCAGAAGCTTTCGGTGGATGCGGGCTTTTCTTGTCCAAATAGAGACGGCACCAAGGGCTTGGGCGGATGTAGCTTCTGCGATAATAATGCCTTTAATCCTTCTTATTGCGATAGTCAAAAGCCCATAAGCCAGCAGGTTAGGGAAGGGATTGACTTCCATGAGTGGAGGTATAAGAAGGTTAGGAAATACCTAGTCTATCTCCAGCCCTATACCAATACCTATGCTCCTCTTCCAAGGCTTAGATCAATCTATGAGGAGGCGCTCGAAAACGAAAAAGTTATAGGCCTTATTATTGGTACTAGGCCTGACTGTGTGGATTCTGAAATCTTGGACTATATTGCTGAGCTTGCAGAGAAACACTATATTGCATTGGAGTTTGGGATAGAGTCCTGCTATAATAAAACCCTCGAAAGGGTCAATCGCTGCCATAGTTTCGAAGACACCGAGTATGCAATAGGGGAGGCAGCCAAAAGGGGGATTAATACGGGCGGTCATCTAATCTTCGGCCTTCCTGGCGAAACAAGGGAGGAGATGCTCGAGCAATCTCATATCCTCTCCGATATAGGGCTAAATACCATAAAGTTCCACCAGCTTCAAATCTTTAAGAATACAAGTTTAGAAAAGGAATACCTCGAAAATCCCAATGAGTTTGAGCTTTTTGAATGGGATGAGTATAGGGAGTTTATTATTGACTTTGTGGAAAGACTAAACCCTAACATCATTATAGAAAGATTTGCAGGTGAGGTGCCTCCACGCTATAGGGCCAATAAGGGTTGGGGTGATATTCGCAACGAGGAGGTTGTGAGCATGATTGAGAATAGGATGAAGGAAAGACAAACATATCAAGGACGTTTATATGGAAAATCTAATAGGTAAGAATATGGATGAGCTTAGGGAGGTTTCTAGCAATATGGGCCTAAAGCCCTACCTTGCTAAGCAGCTCTCGGACTGGCTCTATAATAAACAAATCGATAATATAGCCGATATGAGTAATATATCCCTTAAGAATAGGGAGGCCTTATCGGAGAAATATAAGATTGAGAAGATTAAGCCCATTGAGACCCAAGAGTCTAAGGATGGGACGAAGAAATATCTCTATAAATACGACTCGTCAAGCTATATTGAGTCCGTTATGATTCCCGATAAGGATAGGGTAACTCTCTGCGTTTCAACCCAGGTTGGCTGTAAGATGAATTGTGAGTTTTGTGCAACGGGTAAGCAGGGCTTTGGACGCAATCTTACTGTAGCCGAAATACTCAACCAAGTAATCACCCTTCCCGAACTGGATAGGCTTACTAATATAGTCTATATGGGTATGGGTGAGCCGTTTGACAACTACGATAATCTTATTAAATCCATAGAAATCCTTACCAGTGATTGGGGTTTTGCTCTTAGTCCAAGAAGGATAACTGTTTCAACCTCAGGTATTCTCAATGGCATAAAGTCTTTTATCAAAGATACAGAAGCACATCTTGCTATCAGCCTTCATAATCCCTTCCATACCGAAAGAGAAAGGATTATGCCAATCGAGAAAGCCAATAATGTCTATAATATAGTAGAAGAGCTGTCCAAACACGATTGGTCGGGGCAGAGGCGTCTTAGCTTTGAGTATATTCTTTGGAAGGGTTTGAATGATAGCCTAGCTCATCAGAGTGAGCTAGCTAGGTTAATAGGTGGTCTTAATGCTAGGGTCAACCTTATTCGATTCCATACCATACCTGGCACGGAGTTCCAAGGAAGCTCCGACCAAGACATGGAAAGGTTTAGAGGCGCCCTAAGCTCTAGGGGTATAATCACCACCATTAGAGCATCTCGTGGAGAAGATATACTTGCGGCCTGTGGGCTATTGTCCACCAAGGTCAAGGGAGAATAAGTCTACAGCGTTTTGGGTGGTAATATCAGCCACTTCCTTTGTTCTAATCCCTTTTATTTCAGCAATCCTATGTGCAATAATAGGAATATAGGCGCTTTCGTTTCTCTCTCCTCTAATTGGGCTAAGATATGGAGCGTCAGTCTCAAGCACTATATGCTCTAAATCAATATCTCTTACAACATCGGCAAGACCTGCGTTTTTGAAGGTAACCACACCTCCAATTCCAAGCATAAATCCAAGCTCAATTATCTTATCGGCCTGTCTCTTGTCGCCGCCGAAGCAGTGGAATACTCCTCTAAACTTCTTATCAATAAGCCTTTCATCGTCTTTGAACTTCATCAAAGACCTATATACCTCATCGAAGCTCTTCCTCATGTGTATAGAAAGTGGAAACTCCCTGTCGAGTGCCCATTCTATCTGCCTTTCAAATGCAATAATCTGCTCTTCCACAAAGGTCTTATCCCTATATAGGTCAATCCCAATCTCACCAATTGCGTATATCTTTCTCTTATCCAAAAGGCTTTCTATATAATCTAGCTCTTCTTCGTAGTTTTCTTTTACATAGGTCGGATGAAGCCCTAGCATAGGATGGAATATATCATATTTATCGGATAGCGCAAACATTGGTTCAATCGACTCCCTATCTATATTAGGCAGCATTATCTTTATAATATTATTATCCAATGCTCTTTCTATCGACTCTTCCATATCTTTCTCGAATCTCTTCGAGTAATGGTGGGAATGTGTATCAATGAATCTCATATTAAGTATAGAATTTTATTATAACAAAAAAACCCAACCTTTGTTTTCAAAAGCTGGGTTTTACTACTCATCAACCTTATCAGTTAATGATACTAACTCTTATTAAAGTGTAGCAACTTTTCTTGCACATTTAGACTTGAGATTAGCCGCCTTATTCTTATGAATGACGTTTCTCTTTGCAAGTCTATCTATTGAAGACATTAAGCCTGGAAGCATCTCTTCCGCTACCGCTTTATCTTCTAAGGAACGAAAGTCCCTTAACGCATTACGCATTGTTCTCGCGTAATAACGATTTGCTACTCTTCTCTTTTCGCTTGAGCGAATCCTCTTTTTTGCACTCCTGTGATTTGCCATATTTTCTTTTCAATTTTAGTACCCCGTAGGGGATTCGAACCCCTGATTTCAAGAATGAAAATCTTGCGTCCTAACCAACTAGACCAACGGGGCATTTTCAGGATTTGTGAGTGCAAAGATAAGCCCATTTTTGAAACTGCCAAACTTTTAGGCAAAATAAATTCAAATAATTTTATATTTATTCCTTATCTTGCTTAAAATCAAAGCCTAATCTTTTTGCGGTAATTTGCTTCCTTTCCGAGTATTTTGCTATAATTTGCCCAACTGTAATGATTTTGACCTCATCGAAAGGAGGGGTTAGAAGATCGAAGCTATTGGTATAATCCATCGAAGAAAGTATGATATTACGTACCGATTCCTCATTTATAACCGAATGACTAAATCTAGTGTATAGAGCGCCAACCTCTCTCTTACCCTCAATAAAATAATGATTCTCCTTATTAATAAATATCCTAGCAATCATATAACCATAGTCCATTAGCCTATTATAATCAAAAGAGTCGCTAAGGAAGTTATATATATTAATCATACCCGAATAGGAACGGTTGATATTCTCCCTTACATAGGGTAGCTTCATTACGTCGTGGAATCTTGAGAACTCAAACACATTGGTATGCATTACAAACACAAGCACATCGCTTCCAAAGCGTATTTCGAACTCAAGTTCGCTCTTGTCCTTATAGCTTGCGTTTATATCCTTAAACTCCTTGCTTAAGTTTTCTATGATTTCCTTTGACTGGGCTTTGAATAAAGCAAAAGCCTCCCTAGTATTGGAGCTAACAAGATTGTTTAGCTTGGTCTTCTCTTCAATCTTCTTGCCTAATTCTCTATAATCCATATATTATTATCTTTTTCTACCTATAAAAAAGGCCCTGAGGTTTTATCACTCAGGGCCTTAACCTTAGAATGTCCTTATTAACCTGGTAGAATTGCTTCTACTGGGCAGCTGTCAGCACATGCTCCACAATCGGTGCAAGCGTCTGGATCAATTTTGTAGATATCTCCTTCAGAGATAGCTCCTACTGGACATTCGTCAATACATGTACCGCATGCGATACAATCTTCTGTGATTCTATAAGCCATAATTTAATTTTGTTATTTGGTTTACAATTACGGTGCAAATATACGATTAATTTCTTAAGTTTGCAGGATAATTGAACTTTAAAGAGAGTTTGCTATGAGAGTAAAAAACACAATTAATTGTTTATCAAAGAGTTTCTTTGTTTTCCTAGGTTTGGTCGCAATAATGTCTTGCTCCAATGGAAACAAGGAAGTGGTGGAATACTATAATTCCTCAGAGCCAAAATTGGTCTATTTTACCAAGGTCGAAGATGGAGTAACCAAAAGAGTTGGCGAAAAGATGTATTACGAATCCGGTCAGACCATGTACGAAGGCCGTTATAAGAACGACGAAAGGATAGGGCATTGGGCATATTATTTCGAAAACGGTTCATTGTTTTGCAGAATGAGATTCGATAAAGAGCCTAATAGCTTCGAGGTCTTCGATTCTCAAAAGAATAGGCTGATTACTGGTAAGGACAATATAGTAGAAGCCAATTACTATCCTAATGGTGCATTGGCCAAGATAAGAAAGACAGAGGGGGAGAGAGAGGTTGAGTATAGATTCTACACTAATTTCAATCTATTTGAAAAGAGGACTACTAAAAAAGACCTTCTAGATGGTGAGGTCCTTTCCTACCACGAATCAGGACAGCTAAGTTCAAAGAGCCATTATAATAACGGAGTCCAAGATGGAGACTACCATCTCTACTACGAAAACGGGCAATCTCCGCCTAAAGGGCAAGGTCGATAATGGTATTAGAGTAGGGGTTTGGGAATACTATAAGGAAAGCGGTGAAGAAGACGGGCAGGAAGAGTATTCCGAAGATGGAAGCCTTATTAAGCATAAGGACACTGGCCTAAGATATTTTGATAAAGACGGTAATGAAATAATATTTGAATAGTTATGAAAAGAATTAGATATAGCTTAATTGCTCTATTATCAATCCTCTTTGCTCTTAGCAGCAATGCACAGGTCTTTGATAGGGTAGTGAAGGAAGAAGCAGGGAAAGAGATATTA
>FZPS01000157.1_pt52 | contig 10839 bp, 8 predicted proteins | sample 1817821 | NCBI WGS metagenome assembly FZPS01 (sample SAMEA104158645, study PRJEB21678) | metagenome | place: Germany | collected 2015-04-21 | reverse complement strand
CAGAGGATGAGGTGGAAGCATTTGTTAAAGTTTACTTTTCGGCAAAGGGTACGCAAGATCGTCTCTATGCAACTTTACGGCCCGGCGTGGATCGTTTTAACGAACTGCCTGTAGAAGAACAGGCCGAGTTTCGGGGCCTGCTCAAAGACTACGTGCGCCTTTATGCCTTTCTCTCCCAGGTGATTCCTTTTACTGACCCTGATCTGGAGAAACTTTACCTTTATGCCCGTTTTCTTTCTCGCTACCTGCCCTACCGCCGGGAAGAGCTGCCGCGGGAGATCCAGCAGAAGATCGATATGGAGTCCTACCGCATCCGCCGGCAGCATGCTGGCAAGATTGACCTGGCACGGGGCAGCGGACAGTTGGATCCCCAGGGCTCTAAGGATCACCAGAAACCAGTTGACGAACTGGAAGTCCTTTCCCGGATCATTCAAGAGCTAAACGAACGCTTCGGCACCGACTTTACCGACGAAGATAAGGTCTTTATCCGCCAGCTAGAGGATCGCCTGGCGGAAGATCCGGCCCTGGTAGCCAGCGTCCGCGTTAATCCTCCGGAAAACGCCCGGCTGACCTTCGATCACGTGGTCAGCGACCGGCTTCAAGACATGGTCGAGACCAACTTTAAATTTTACAAAAGAGTTACCGATGACCACCAGTTCGCCAAATATTTCTTAGACTGGCTCTTCGACCGCTTTTTAGAGAAGCATAACCGGGATGAATCTTGAAATATGTACTAAGGCACGGTTTCAATTAGTATAAGGCAGGTGAAAGGCAGTTTTGCTTTTAGCATGGTGCCACCGGCAGTGATATAATTTTTTTGCGGCGCACCGCCAAAGAATTTGAAATGCCTTCATACTTTGGCTGGTTTTTTCGGTTAGAGGGCTAAAATCCTGTTAGCTCTTGTTATCAAGCGCCGCTTAGCTTTAATTCCGCCAGTTCGACCACCGAGCTTAACGGGATGACCGTGCATGGCGGGAGCGCCATCTTGCTATTAAAACTTAAGCCGGGCAGGAAATCTGTTTCTCTATAGCGTAAATAAAAGAGGAAGCTTAATGCTGCTAGACAGCTGACAATGGAGTGATGCTTTCGTGAACAAGACGCCTGCCGCCGGTTTTGCCAATGAAATACACCAGCTGCTGGTTTCAGTTTCCCGGCACCTGTATCTTACCGCCCGCGGGCTGGTAAAGTACCAGGAAAAACCGATGGAGCCTGTCACCGGAAATTTTGCCTGCTCCCGGAAAGAGCGCCTGGTCTATTATGTTCTGCGCGATGCGTACAGCGGTAATTTTATCTTTCAAGTGGCCACTACCGCGGCGATGATCCCCCTGGCGGACTTTTTATATTTTGGCTGGAAAGAGGGAAAGGAAGAAGACCACTTCCGGGGTCTACCGTTGAGCCTTTCGGTGCCGAAGCGTATATCATCGCCCGGGTTGCTAACCGGGTTGCGGCGGCTGGATGTGGAACCTTTTCATCCCTCCAGCGGTTTTGCCTCCGGGATACGCATTTTGCGGGACCTGGAAGAAAACCTTTGTTTTGAAGCGCTGGGGCGCTCGGCGATCCATACCGTCGATACCTTTAATAACTGTAAAAGCAAGGTTTACCGCTTCATGCTGGAGGGCGCCGGCAGGGACAGCAAGCTGGAGCAATGGCGCGGCAACCTGATCGAAGGGCATCCACGGGCTGTGCCGGAATACCGGGAATTTATTAGCCTGTTCCCGGCAACGGCAGAAGCGAATAAAGGCTTACCGCTTGTGGCTTCTCCAGGTGAGGGCTCAGCAAGAAAGAAGCCGCGCCTGCCGGCTTTTCTTGCTGAGCCCATCGAGAATATTAAATATTCTCCTGAAAAGTTGGCCAGGGCCGGGGAGCTCCTGGGCAAGGCGATGGAGGCCGAGTACAGGGATACGCTGCTCAGGCTGGCCTGCGAAGCCCTGGAGCTGTCGCCGTACTGCACGGGGGCCTACAACTTGCTCGCGGAGGAGAGCGATTGCCTGGAAGAGAAAACGGCGCTCTACCGGCGGGGAGCGCGGGCCGGGGAGCTGTCCCTGGGGGAGCTTTTCTTTAAAAAGAATGCGGGGCACTTCTGGGGTATTATGGAGACAAGACCGTACATGCGGGCCCTGGAAGGGCTGGCCGGATGCCTCTGCGAGCAAGGGCGGCGCACTGAAGCGATCGATATTTACCGGGAGATGCTCCGGCTTAATCCCGCCGACAACCAGGGGATCCGCTACAAGCTTGCTTTACGCCTGCTGGATGAAGGGCTGAACCATGAACTGGAAAGTCTATTCCGGACTTATCATCAAGAAGAAAGCTGCTTCATGCTCTACAGCATGGCCCTGGGCCGTTTTCGCAGCGGTGACGGCTCGGAAAATATCTTTTTGCGCCGGGCAATGCGGGCCAATAAGCATGTCCCCGCCTACTTGCTGGGTGAAGAGAGGGTCCCCTACCGCCTGCCGGACTATTTTGTGCCGGGCAGTGAGGAGGAGGCGCAGATCTATGCCGGCGAGGCCGGGCGCGCCTGGCGCGAAACTGGCGGCGCCCTGGATTGGCTGCGGGAGCGGTGGACCGCTTACAGAAAAGAGGCGCCCGTACGAGCCGCCAGCCCCAATATTGCAGCTGTGCTCCAGGAATTTCTGGAGGAGCAGGCCGGGCGCTTGGGGGAAAAAACTCTTGGTAAATATGAAAATGCTGTTGAACTGCTGCAGCACTGCCTGAACAGCTACGGGCATCAGTATCTGGAAACGGCGGAGCAGGAGATGCTGGAGCGTTACGAAGAAGATGGTGATAACGAAGAGAAGTTCAACTTCAGCACTCTCTTCGGGCCGGAGAAGATTCCGGGTATCGTTGGCGAATTCCTGGGCTATTTCATGGTCCGCAAGGTGTTTTGCGGCAAGGATCAGCTCAGGACTACGGGAACGGTGATCAAAAAGCTGGCCGGCTGGCTGGCTGACCGGGGATACATTACCGGCGAAGAGGCTGAGGATATGGCTGCAAAGGCGGCCGAAGCTTACCGCGAACTGCCGGCGGCGGACGATTTAAGCGAGGCGCTCTTTGAACTGGTGGAAAGCTCTCCACCGGTTGAGGGCGATGAAGAGATGGAAGACCTGTTTTCGGTGGTTAAGGTTGAACCGGGCAAGCTGTACCTGGAGGCGGGGGCAGAGGAACCGGTGGTTGTAGCGGTGCCCCGCAGGATCAGCAGCCTCTGCTGCGAAGGGTGGATGATCCCTCTTTTGCTGGTCAAAACGGCGAGCGGCTGGCGCATTGCCGAAGCGGGAAGAGTTTACCCGATTTGATCTGGTCATGGCTATGGAAGCTCTTCTTTTTAGATCGGGGAGTTTGTTCTTACAAAGCACATCTGGTTTAGAGATCCTTCGCTTCGCTCAGGATAACATCCCTGGGGTTCTTCACCATCTATTTCCCCGTTCGTGGTGTCAAAAGCAAGGTATTCCACAGTCTCTGTTTGACAGTGTAATCAATAAGTCTCCGCTGTCTGCCAGGACAAATCGCATTATTGGCGGCCGTCCCCTTAATATATAAATTACATCCTTGACACGGTAATTTGTTCTGGCATATAATGTCATTAGCTAGATTGGCTATATTAATCTAATTCCCCTATCTTTGGCTCGCAGACCGATATCGCTATTAAATGAATGATTATTCGATTATGCCGATTAGATAGAAAAATGGTATAATGAAACGAAATTTACATGTAGAGAGGAACAATTTTGCTAGGGACTATTGTCAATGCTGGAGCAATTATTGTTGGGGCCTTACTGGGAAACCTGTTGAGGGGCGGGTTTCCTGAAAAATATAAATCAGTGATTATGCAAGGAATCAGTTTGACTGTTATCTTGATCGGTCTCTCTATGGCTTTAAAAACCCAGAACATTCTGATACTGACCCTGAGTATTGTAAGCGGAGGGATACTGGGTGAGGTTTTGAGAATCGAGGAGCGGCTCTCCAGTTTCGGAGAAAAACTGGAGAGCCGTTTCAGTGGTTCTGACGGCCCCCGCGATAGCCTTTTCACCAAGGGTTTTGTGACTGCAAGCCTGGTTTTCTGTGTGGGAGCGATGGCCATCATGGGGGCCCTGGAAAGTGGGCTTACCGGACAGCATACCACCCTGTTCATCAAATCTGTAGTTGACGGAGTGACAGCAGCTGTTTTTGCTTCCACGATGGGGATCGGGGTGGCTTTTTCCGCACTGCCGGTCTTTCTCTATCAAGGTGTTATTACCGTCGCTGCCATCTATGTGAAACCATTTTTAACCGATGCTATGATTACTGAAATGACGGCCGTGGGTGGTTTGCTCATCTTTGGCATTGGGTTCAACCTGTTGACCAGCAAACCGCATATTAAAGTAGGGAACCTGTTGCCCGCCATATTTCTTGTTATTTTCTTTGTGGTGCTGTTTGGGAAAATTTCTTTTTAATCATGCTATTTGCTACATGCTCTTTGTCCGCCTGGATCCAACCTGGAGGTTATAAGTGAGAAGTTTAAGAGCCCCGGATTTCAATACCAATACACAGCTCAACGGCGCTCTGCCGAGAAGTGGCAGGAGGAAGTTCAGTTACCAGGAGGAACGTTAGTACCTGGATCATGATCGCCGCGGAACGTAGGCTCTTTACCGCCGGTTGTCTGAAAGCAAGACCTGTATAAAAAATTGTTACGGGGTATTTTGGAGTGTTTTTATTTGTTTCCTGTTTAAATCCTAGGGCCTTTGTATTGACGTTTTTTCTCAGGGATAACCCATTCTGCTTTTAAATTGCCGTTTTCGTCAAAACGTTCGGGGTAGCACGCTCTGATTGTATCGGTGATACCTTCGATAATGCTGAGACCGCCGTTGTAACCGAGTTCCTTGTATCCAAGTTGTTCCCATACGGGTTTAGCATCGTAATAATAATCTTTGCTTTGGATATCGTGCATAAGTTTTCTATGGTTAAGACCGCCTTCACGACCTTCTTTCGCATATTTTTTATCAACCAGTGCACCGCCGATTGTAGCCACCCAGGTAGGAACGTTAATAACCTTTTTCCTGTTACCGCTTACATCGTTCATAATCTGAAGCATGGCTTTGTATTTTACGTTCTTGTTGCCGATAGGATACCTTACGCCGCCCATGCCGTTAAAAGTAGCTGCAACAACGGCTTCGGCAATACCTGTAACGTGAATCATGGTTGTACCACCCTTTGGGAAGAAGATTGCTGGTAATTTTTCAAACCTGTCTAAGAATACCTCTTTCCAAAGAGGCATTCTTTCAGGCATACGACCAAAAATGTAGGGTAATTCAAGAATAACGACCGCCATTTCTTTGCCGCCGATACGAATCATTTCCTCTGCTTGCTCATTTCTTACTCTGATATACGTATGATTTTGCGAAAGCTTTCTTTCGGGATATCTACGGTCAAAATAGCAGAAATATGAACTTAAAAGTACTGCTTTTTTAATGCCTGCTTTCTTTGCGGCACTGAAAGCCCGTCCGCAGGCCGTAACAAGCCTGTCATAGAAAAATTGATAAGCAGGGGCTTTCGGAACCACACGGTCATCAGGGCCGACTGCATAAACCATTGCCTCATAACCTCTTAGTATCCCGGTAAGTTCTTCCTCTGTCATTTCGAAAAGATTCCCATATTTTAATCCGATTTCTTTTGGGAACCAAACGCCAATGCTTTTTAAGTCGGTGTCGTCTTTAACCGGCAGTGCCAACGTATCTACGGCAATACCTTTACGTAAAAATTCAAGAGCTGAATAATAACCTAAAAAGCCTGTGCCACCAAAGATAAAAACTTTTTTAATCTCTTTATGCATTATCAATAAACCTCCATTAAAGAGACCGGTTATTCACTTAATTATAGGAGTTTGCCTTTTCCTGGAGAAATTATAGCAATATTCTGTCATGGCTGTCAACCACATAATTGTCATAATTTATCTCGGGTTACACAATCTGGCCCGGGCTTGGGGTCGGGCGCCGGTATACCTCTTGTTCTAAGCGTTCTATAAACGAGATAGAGAATGAGGAGCTAAGGCCAAATTTAAAATAGGCAGGTAATATTCAAAGTTTGTAGAAAACTAAAAGGGAACAATTGAAATAACGTTTATAATTGTTTATACTTTGCTATAATGCTTGCAGCTTGCAAGCATTAAATAGTACCATTACAACCAAGCAGGAGGGGACAAACAATGTGGACCTACGAAAAGCCAGACAATCTTGTAGAATGGTGGATTGAATACGAAAAGAGATACAGAAACAATGTCTTGTTTTGGACACACAATGACCAGGGCGGTCTCGATCCCACTACCTACGGTGAAATTGGGCGGCGGATCGACCATGCCCGCGGTGGCTTGGCCCAACTGGGTATTGGTAAAGACGATGCTGTGGGGGTGATCTCGGCTAACAGGCCGGAATGGGCGGTTCTTGCCTTTGCTACGTATGGTCGAAGGGCTCGCTATATTCCTATGTATGAGCAGGAGCTGGTTCAAACATGGAAATATATTATCAAAGACAGTGCCGTCAAGTTTCTCCTGGTTTCAACTCCGGAAATATATGAAAAGGTGAAGGATTTTCCCAAAGAGATTAAAACTCTTGAACATATCTATGTCATGGAATCCAGTGGCGAGAACAGTCTCTCTGCTCTTGAAAAGATGGGGCAGCAGGACCCTGTTGAACCGGAGATCCCTCATTATGACGATATTGCAGTCTTAATTTATACTTCTGGGACGATTGCCGAACCCAAGGGTGTGCTTCTTACTCATGGAAACCTGACTTACTGCTCGAAAGCCGGTTACAATATCTTTCCTGAACTGAATGAAGAGAATGTGGCCATTTCAATGCTGCCCTGGGCTCACTCTTACGCACTTAGCGCTGAGCTCAACAACTGGATTCAGTTTGGCGGTTCTATCGGGTTCATGAGAGACGTCACTACCCTGACCGAGGATCTCCAGCTGGTTAAACCTCACTATCTGATCTGTGTTCCCCGGCTTTTTAACAAGATCTATGACACCATCCAGATACAGATGGAAGATGCCGGTGGAATCAAGAAAAAGCTCTTTGACGCTGCTTGTGCGGCTGCCAGGAAGAAAAGAGAGCTGGCCGTGCAGGGAAAGTCTGATCCGGTGACCAATATTAAATGCGCCGTCTACGATAAGCTGGTTTTTTCCCAGGTTAGAGCCGCTTTGGGCGGCCGGGTGATCGGATCACTTACGGCTAGCGCGGCGATGAACAAAGAGATTGCTGAATTTTTCGACGATGTCGGCGTTCCTATTTACGATTGTTACGGCCTCACCGAAGCCGCTCCGGCCGTGACCATGAATTGCAAAAAGAACTGGCGGATCGGCAGTGTGGGCCGGGTTCTTGACGGGCAAAAATTGGTGATCGACAGTTCGGTGGTCGAAGATGGTGCGATAGACGGCGAGATTGTTGTTTACGGTCCGAATATCATGAAGGGCTACCATAACAAGCCAAAAGAAACAGCGGAGGTCTTGGCCCCTGACGGCGCTCTCCGGACCGGAGACCGCGGTTATCTGGATAAAGACGGTTATCTCTGGATTACCGGCCGGATCAAAGAGCAGTATAAACTGCTTAATGGAAAATATGTTTTCCCTGCGGCCATTGAAGAAGAGATCAAGCTGATCCCGTACGTGGCCAATGCCATGGTTTACGGTGACGGGAAACCATACAACGTCTGCCTGGTGGTCCCCGATTTTGAGATGACCGCCCGCTGGGCTGCGGAAAAAGGTGTCTCTAACCGTCCCGAAGATCTCCTGGCCAATAAAGAGTTCACGGAGATGATAGAAAGAGAGATCACCAGTATTTTAAAAGGAACCTTTGGCAATTATGAGATACCTAAGAAGTTCATGTTTTTGGAAGAAGATTTTACAATCGAAAACCGCATGCTCACGCAGACGATGAAGGTTAAACGACGGGTGGTGCTGAATAAGTATCTCGATGAGATTGAAGCGCTTTACGCTTAGCGGCTTTAATCTTCTGGATAGAACTGCGGCCTGGTCGGGATAGTAGAGGGTACGTTTTGGAAAAGGGAGTAGTTTTAATGACTGCACTGGAAACAATTCAGAAAAGACACTCCGTGCGTACCTATGACCGGCGACCGGTTAGCGAGGGGATTAGAAACAGGCTGCAACAGCTCCTTCAGGAGCATACTACCGGGCCCTTTGGGACCCCGGTGCGTTTCAGGCTTTTAGACCTCGACTCGGTCAGCCCCCTGGAATTCAAGAGGCTGGGCACCTACGGGATGATCCGGGGGGCCCACCTCTTTATTGTCGGAGCGGTCAAGGATTGGCAAGGCTCCCAGGTAGACCTGGGCTACTGCCTCGAGAAGATAATTTTAGAAGCTACCGCCATGGGGCTGGGCACCTGCTGGCTGGGTGGCACCTTCAGGAGAAGCCACTTTGCCCGCTGGATGCAGCTGGCCGAAGACGAGCTGCTGCCGGCGATTACTCCCGTAGGCCATCCTGCTGAAAAGAAGAGCGTGTCGGAGGCGCTTGTGCGCACCGGCGCCCGCTCCAGTCGGCGCAAACCGTGGTCGGCTCTTTTTTTCACCGGTGACGGCAAGACCCCTTTAACCGAAGACGAGGCCGGGGGTTACCGGAACGCCCTGGAAGCGGTTCGCCTGGGCCCGTCTGCTTCGAACCTTCAGCCCTGGCGGATAATTAAAGACCGGGACGGCTGTTACCGTCTTTATTTAGAGGAGAACCGAGCCTTTAACCGGGGCCTGGGTAAGATCAGGCTGCAGCATCTCGATATCGGTATTGCCATGTCTCATTTTGAACTGGTCGCCCGGGAGCAATGCATTGACGGCTGGTGGAATCCCTTTGCCCCGCCAGTGTACTATGCCGGTTTAGAGCATCTAGCCCTGTGGGAGACCGGGGAAGGTGAAGAAAATGGGAACAAAACGGGTTAAACTGATTCGCCTTGTGAGCGTCTTTACCCTGGGGGTAGCTCTGCTGGCAATTGCCGGGGGCGTGCTTCACCTGACCGTGCCGGTAGGCCCGCTGGCAGATAATATTGCGGGATTGTTTTTCTTGTTGACCCTGGGGGCGGTCAATCTCCTGGTTTACCTGGACGATCGCAATATCGAGCGAAAAGATTACCTGGGGCGCCGTTTACATCTCTTGGGGTATCTTTGCCTTGGGTTTGTAATTGCCGGCCTGCTGGCGCTGGCCGGTCTTAATATGCTTGTTACCCTGATCTATTCCAGCCGTTTCAACCGCCTGATCTACGGGGGGATTCGTTTCATCTACTTTGGCATGCTCATCCTGGGAGCGATCCTGGGCTGGCAAAACTTGGCTGCGATTAAAGGGGGGTTTCCATTTCGTCGCCGCTACCGGATTAGCTGGCGGAAGAGCCGGCAGACCGGTAAGAAAATATTGATGGTTCTGTGCTACATCGCCTTGATATCCGGTTCGGCTGGTCTCTACTTCTTTTTAGCCGGGGAGCGTTCCATCTTTGTAGAAAGCGCGCCCCAGGTCGCAGAGGTTTTGTTTTCCGGATTTGCACTTTTCCATGCCTTTATCCTGCCCAGTGTCTCTGTTCTATTTTTAAAGCTTCAGAACCGGCCAGGCAGCGCCGCGACCCTGCTTGCCGGCATCCTGGGGGTAACCTGCTTTATACTCTATTTGCTGCCCTTGATGGCCTTATCTGAAACCTGTGCCGGGGCGGAAGCCGAATTCACCCGTGCCTTCGGCAGCGAGCGGCCGGAGCAGCTTAATCCGTCCTGGGCGGACCACTTTTTAAAGAGTTCGTTCTCTTTGCCGGCCTTTTTTTTAGGGTTGCCACCGGGTGATTATCGCTATGAAAAGGATATTTTGTTCTACGAGGGAAGCAGCGGTATTGACGAGGGGCTGAAGCTCTATTATGACGTTTTTATGCCTCCTGAAGGCAGGGAGGATCTACCGGGATGGGGAACGGCGCTAATCCGCATCCATGGCGGCGCCTGGGTTGGCGGCGATAAAGGCTTTGCCAACATGATGCAGGTAAACAAGTATTTTGCCGCCCAGGGTTATACCGTCTTTGACGTTCAATACGGCCTGACCGACCTGGTTGACCTGACCATATTTCAGCCATACCTGGGCCCGGATGAATTAACGGGCCCTTATACCCTGGATGATATGGTGCGGCACTTAGGTCTATTTACAAAACACCTGGCTGCCCATGCTTCTGATTATCACCTAGATCCCGGCTCGGTTTTTATCTCCGGGGGCTCCGCGGGGGGCCAACTGGCTATGGCTCTAGCCCTGGCTGCTTCTGGGGGAGAATATCCTGAGATCTGCACTGATCAACTAAAGATCAAGGGCTATATCTTAACTTATCCGGCTTACCGGACCAGTTTTCTGCCAGATCTTAGTGAAGATCCTGAATGGAGCGATCTCCGTATTCTAGTTGATGAAAAGAGCCCCCCCTGCCTGATCTGCCAGGGGACAAGCGATGGGCTGGTCCCTTCGCAAGCGGCCATACAGTTCCGGGAAAAATACATGGAGTCAGGAAATGAACAATGTGCAGTGCTGGGGATCTTGCGGAGCGGTCATCTTGGCGACCTCTATTTCCCCGGCTATTTTAACCAGGTTTTAATCTATTACATGGAGCGCTTCATGGCTCTTTACCGCTAGGGCAGACCATACTTTAAGTTTTCTGCCCTTTCGCAAGAAAGATTTACGCTGTTGGTTATCGAATAAAGGCTATTAAAGGGCTTCTGGCAATGGCTTGCCCGGGTGCTTAGATCTGTCGAAAGATGGTGCGTAGATTGGAAAGAAAGCTGCATATCTCCAAAAAGTTTGCTGCATTGCAGGAGCAGCGCCAGGCGTTGCGCACCGAGCTGGCCAAGCTGATC
>FZPS01000151.1_pt280 | contig 10839 bp, 18 predicted proteins | sample 1817821 | NCBI WGS metagenome assembly FZPS01 (sample SAMEA104158645, study PRJEB21678) | metagenome | place: Germany | collected 2015-04-21 | reverse complement strand
TTCGCGAACAGGAACAAGCAACAGGCCGGGTTAACATCAGTGCACTCTCCCGAGAGACCGGCTTCGATCGCAAGACTGTGAGGAACTACCTTGCTCGTGATCGCCCGCCCATAGCACCCTATACCCGCATCAAACCCAGCAAGCTGGACCCCTACAAGCCGTATATCCTCAAGAGGTTGGAGAGTTATCCCCGATTGAGTCGCGTCCGCCTCCTTGAAGGGATTCGCGAACAAGGATACTCCGGGGGTGCAACCATCCTCGGAGACTACCTCCGCCAGGTCCGTCCGACCATTCCGATCCTCCCCGAGCTCCGGTATGAGACCAACCCCGGTGAGATGGCGCAATGCGACTGGTCAGCGTGCCCCTGCTCCGGCGCGAAGAGCACCGGAAGCCCGGCGAGGTGCGCATCTGGAGAAGCTATTTATGTTTGCCATACAGAGTGAAATTGAATGAAACGGTTTGTGGCCACTGCACGGGGGCGTGTCCAGCGGGTCGGCTATCGGGAGTATGTGTACAACGAGACGTTTGAACGGGATATCTCGGGATACGTGATGAATCTCAAGAACGACGAGGTCGAGATCGTTGCAGAGGGGAGTGAAGAGGATCTCCGGGATCTCATCGGCAAGATAAACATCATACAAAGACCGATTGCCGTCAAATCGTTCACCGTCAGATGGGAAAGAGCAACGGGAGAGTACACTGGTTTCGAGATCATCCGGGGAGACATCCAGGAGGAGACATTTGAGCGGATGGATTACGCCGGGAATATACTGCACAGCATGGATATGAAATTAGATCAGAGCCTCCAGTTACAGCGCACGATGCTGGACAAACAGGACCAGATGCTGGATAAACAGGACCAGATGCTGGACAAACAGGACCAGACCCTCCAGATCTCGCGAGAGATGAAAGAAGAGATTGTCGGGCTTCGAAGTGACACCAAGAAGCACCTTGATGACGAATTTGCAGAGATGAGAAAGGAGCTCATCTCCATCAAGGAGGCGCTCGTCCGGGCAGGCATCCAGGTCTGATCACGGCGAGCTGCATCATCATTCAAAGACTGATACGGGTGAGCACCATACCAATCAGCATAGGCACGGTCGGAATGGCGGGGCACACATTGACCAGGACGGTACATGAGACCATCGTCGCGATACTCATCAAAAACGATGCCGAACGGATCGCGATCTTTGGCTCGTATGCACGGGGAAATGCCGGCCCGGCGAGCGATATCGATATCCTGGTCAGGTTCACCCGCAAAAAAAGCCTCTTTTTCGCTCATCCGCATCGAGGATGAACTCGCCCGAGCTCCAGGCACGAAGGTGGACCTCGTCACCGAGACCGCCGTGTCCCCTCAACCTTTGCCGATGCAATATACCGTGATGATCTATGACGCCCCGCGTATCTCCATCACATCCTTGGCGCCATAATCAGCATCGAGGAGTTTTCCCGGGGGATCTCGTCGGTAGAGGTACTCAGGGACCGGCGGCTGGAACGCGCCGGGGTCGAGCGCATGCTGACTATTGATGGACTCACTCATTGGATGGGCGATAACTCATCCCTCGCAAGAATATTGAGCCGAAACACTCCTTTCTAGCCACTATGACGGTGACTGGCCGCCGAAACAGACCAGGGCCTTTAGAAGTTCAGCGCTCAATGTCGTTCTGGAGCACCCGGAACTGCTGAACGAACGGCAACGCAACGTTATAGAATACCTCAAGAATCACCCCTCTATATCGACAGAAGAGTACGGCACCATCTACGGATGCACCGCACGGACAGCCCGGCGCGATCTCTCCACTCTTACCGAGATGAGCGTGAACTACCTCGCGCTCGCGGACGGGGTCTTCCCGCTCCGCCCCCTTCACCTCCGAAAGATAATTGCCGTGAAGCAGGAGGCTGCGGCGATATGTGCTCAATCGCGGACAAAACCTGGAATGAGGGGGACATGTAAATTCTGCATTTCGCGGATAAAATCTCCAGAAATCCGGGAATCTGCCCCCGATCCTGACAATCGTACCCGGACAATTGCGGACAGGCGGCGTAGGACTACCTTCAGGCTGGGTAGGCAACCCGCCACGAGCACCTTGAAGCGCTTGCGAAGGCCAGGATCGTCGACCCCGGGGCAGGGCGCAGGTGTGGGCGATCTAGCCCCCGCTGCGATCCGGTGAGGGAACGGTCACCTGGAGCGGATCGGAAACTCCAGATCGACCATCACTCCTAATCGGGTGGGGATGCCGCCGTAGACCGAGGAAGACGACGCCGCAACCACGGCGGGTACCCCGCAGCCCTTCGCCGCGACGTCGAGCGTCCCGGTCACGTTCGCCCCGTTCGAGACGAGGGGATCCTTCACCGACCGGGGCACGGATGGCTGCCGAAGATGCCGGCCGCGCCGGGGCGATCAGGCAGACCCTTCTTTCTTCCGGCGCGCGAGGATCCCCGCAACAACTGTATCGAGATCCTCCAAAAGCCAGGTTTTGCGTTCTTTCGTATAATCTCCACTGCCGTGGGAATAGCTCTGGATGAACCTTATCGCATCTGCAGGCCCGAGATTCTTTACCAGTACTTCAAATCCCTGGATCCTGATCTCATTGATCGTCTTTACTTCCATTGGCTGTCACCTCCATGAGCCACTCTACAGGATTATGTATTTTGATAGAGATCTTATCCGAATGTTTCCCAACAGTCTTTTGTTCGAGCGGGCCAAAAAAGCTCTGTTGCACTGCTTCGGATAACCCCTTGATACCGCTCGAATACCAATGAGTGCAGGCAGTATGGCATCCAGTAAGAAGGTCTCAACAGAACCGTCAGATGGCAAAAATAGCGTACATCAACAGGTCACGCGACCGTTTACTCCTGGTTAGTGGTCATGTGGTTTCCCTGCCATCTCCCCCACGCCCTCTGCCGCTCTTCACACTCAGCAGCCGGAAGACGGGCGTCATTCACCAAAATCATTTTCAATGCAGTACCGGCAGATGCGGGGGTAAGTATCCCATACTCGATCATCTCATCCATGACCCAGAGGGTGCCGTGACACTCTATCGCCTGTTGTTCGGCCAATCTTCGTAACCTTCCATCCCCTGTAACCAGCGAGCAACCATGATGTCGTGCAAGGACGAATGCAAAAAGATCCTGCATAGACAGCTTACGATTCTGGGAAGCGAGCTCTGCTACCTGCTGTACAAGCGTGCCGGAAAGCTCCTCGACGCAAATGCCGAGAGACAAAACCTCATCAAAAGAAGGGCTCTGATGTTCTGCCAGCACGATATCCGGCATAACGAGATCAAACGGAAGATCGACGAGACGTTTGAGGATGCCCCCGTTATGGAGGTCTATGATTACGCTCGCATCAATCACACATCTCAATCGGGAACCCACCGTGCTGCTTCTCCTCGATCCGGCAGAATTCCGGAATGCTCTTGCCGAGGAGTTCCGATGCGCGGGACGCAGAGATCACATCCTCCGCATACGCCCTCATCACGAGGCGCTTCATCCTTCTCGGCTCTTCAGGAGGGATCTGATCTCCTGGTTCGCATTTACGCCATCCCCTCTCTTCAAAATAATCGAATATCCTGCGATACTCCCGATCCGGGATGATGCCAAGATCCTTTGCCCGGTGAACCCAGGCCTGGATGCTCATCCCGTACTGGTGCTTCAGCAGGTGCAGTTCAAAGAGATCCAGCCTCTTCCGGCTCTCCCCCAACTCAGCTCTGGCAACCTCTTCCGGGACAAGGAACGCCCCGGCAAACCGGTGCGCAACCCTCTCGCTATCAAGGCCCGGCGATGGTTCGACCATCAAGTGGCCTAGCTCGTGAGCGATACTGAACCTCTGCCGGTCTCCCGGCACCCCCTCTCGAAGGATGATGACCGGCACTGCATCGTCATACCTGAACGCGAGCGCATCAAGCGAATCCGGAGCGGAGATCGTTCCCACCTTTATCCCCTTCCCCTCGATAAGATCGGTAAGACTCTCGATTGGATGATTGCCAAGCCCCCACTCCCGGCGCAGCTTCACGGCGACCTGCTCAACCTCCCGGATATCGGTGATCCGTATCGGATACCCGAGGAAGATGGAGGATCGGGTCTGTCGTTCGATCTCGAACAGACCTTCAACCTCGAGATATCGTTCAAGCCATTCTCGCACCTTCTCCTTCACCATCGCCTCTTCTTTCTTACCGAGGTTGGTGGAGCGGAATGCCGGCACCGTCAAGCGGATGGGATGGGGCTTCGGGCGCATCAGGTACTCGACCCTCACACCCAACGCAGAGCTTAATCGGAGGAGAACCGCCGAACTGGGGACCATCACGCCTCTCTCATACTTGGAGATCGCGGTGGCGCTAACCCCCGCCCTGCCGGCAAGCTCTCTCTGGCTGAAGCCGTTCATCGTTCGGGCCATCTTCAGCCTCTCTCCTATGGTCACCTCATTCACCTCGCTTCCTGATTTACAAAATACCAGTTGTTTTCAAGATATGTAAACTTTTTGAACGATTGAGGACGCAGGCGTATCTATCTTTTGAAGTGGAAATGCTTCAAAGACGGCAAATGAAGCTGAAATAGAATATTTGTGATTTCTGGATCTTTTGTAAACCGGATGGGAAAGACGACCATGCCATTCGGCCCCGCCCCCCCGCTCTGGTGACAGTAAAGTTTGCATGAAGGAATCAAAACGAATCATAATGGGCTCATCCATGACTGCAGTGAATACTCAGAAATTAGAGCAAGTGCATCCAATCCCCTGAAGCTATCACTATAGTCGTTTTGCAATGGGCTCACGTTTCCCGCCGATTGCACCCGTCATTGAGACACGTCGCTCCTCACCGGCTTCCCGACCCGCCGCGCCACGGCTGGCCTACGCCCGCACGGGAAAGTCGTGGGGACTGCCGGCAGATCAGTTCGCCGGCCCTGAACACAAGTCGGCATTCATCGCTTACGCACATCGCATTTCGCCGGCCTACATCTGCACGGAGCAAATGGGGCCGGGTGGAGGTGTACCCCAGCGCCTCCCGGCCGGAAGGTTGAGATCATGCCCGGGTGATTCGCACTCAAACGAAGCCAAACCAGATAGGCGTAGGCGCCTCAAAGGGGCGGGCAGAGCGGGTTTTCCGGCGCTATCGAGAGATGCTCTCGGCGGTCTTCGGTATGGCTGTGCTGACCATGGGGATCTGCTAGTAGAGCTCCGAAGTACATTTCGTGCCGACAGTCATCGATCCCACCGACGTTCTAGCTGTTTGGGCCGATCATGACCCCGGATCCGGGGATATCGCCGGAGATCGAGGATGCCGCGACCACGGCGCCATCTCCTTGCCTTAGGTCTCCGGGGATCGCTTTGTAACATATCTGTAACAGTCAATCGCAAACGATGGCTCTCATGCCCAAGCCCCACGCTAAAGCACTGCAGGGATCCTCTTAGCACCTACCGAGACATCGGTTTTTTTGCATGGTAACTTCTCAATTCCCTTGAGAGCATCCTTTAGCCGGGGGGTTTCCATCCTCCAAAGTTCGACATCGAGATACGCGATCTCACCACCAACCAGCGGTCTCTTGGCCAATCTATCGCCTATGTTGAACCTCGATCTCGTAAAACCGGCGCTCTTCCAGGTTGTCAATGTTCATCAGGAAGATGTAGTGGGACCAGCTGAGAGCAAACCGGGGGGTGAATTGCGCAGACAGTGTTTGCGCAATTGGTTGCCCGGCAGAAACGACCGTATCTGACTGACACGGCACTGCCGGGGGAGCCGATCCGCAGTATTCAAGGTAGAACCGGCGCATATACTCAAGGTTTCTTTTGGAGAATCCTCTCCCAAACTCTTCAGTTAGTTGGTGGGAAAGTTCCTGTATAGTCTGTTTCCCATACCCCGCCTTCGGCTCCCCTTGCTGCTCATGTTCGACGATCCGCCTGCCGATCTCGAAGTTGGTGACGACCAGTATCGAGTTGACATTCTGCGTTACAGCCAGGCGGGCTTTCTGGACGATATCGCGGATCTCCCTGATGAGAGGAGAAAAGTGTCTCTTCCAGTTCTCTTCCGGCCGCTCTCCCCGTTGATTTTTCCATTGTATTTCCTCTTCTATCCATTCCCATTCAAGGCAAGCGGTTGAAATTCCATCGGGACTTAGGACCAGGATTGCCTCAATAACTGCGAGTGGCATAAGCCATTGTCTCGATCGAGGTCTTCATCGGCATAATGCTGGGGGATTTTTCGTGCATCGAGCAGCTCTTCCCACTCCCACCAGATTATCCCTACAAGATCCGTTGCCTTCCCGGAAGAGAGGATACCCCGCTGGTAGAGTGCCAGCTGCCGCGCTCTCGCTGCAGTTCGACGGCAACGACATCGGGAGGGAGCAAAAGTGCCTGGACGATTATCCTGGGGAGCCCTGATGGTAACATCGGACATAGCCGGTCTCACCTAATGAATAAGAGATCGTGAAGAGAACCGATAAACGTGGCGGTGAGTTCTGAGGCACCGCAGAACTGCCTTCCGATCGGGAAGATCGCCTACCATGAGAACCTTAGAGCTCTCGCAAAGGCCGGGATCGCCGGCCTCGTATCCAGGAGATCACTGCCCTGCGGACCCAGAACCCCCACTGCATCTACAGTAGCGAGTGGGGACAGGAACGACCCCGGAGTCGGGGTGTCGCCGTAGACCGAGGAAGCGCCAACCACGGCGGGCACCCCGCAATCCTTCGCCGCGACATCGAGCGGCCTCTTCACCGACCGGGGCACGGATGGCCGCCGAAGATGCCGGCCGCGCATGGGAAGGTCTCTCGTAGTAGATCAAGGTCGGTGATGCTCCCCTCGATGAACGTCACCCGGGGATGACCGAGGAGGTGCTCGATGTTCTCCCGCCAGCCGGTGGCGAGGTTATCGATGATGACGATGTCGTGGTGCTGTGCGAGGGTGTCCATATGGTTTGAGCCAGCCCCGCCGGTGACGAATCAATCTGATCCACATCGAAGCAGAAAAAGTATCATCTGCTTAGAGAACTCGCATCTGCATATTCTGGAGAGTGTGGCATGGGAGTGCACTACATCTATGATACAGAAGGAAGAAAGACTGGCGTTATTGTGCCCATCGACCTCTGGGAGAGCCTGGACACCGAAAAACCTACTGGTGAACTACCCCGCGCTCGCGGACGGGGTCTTCCCGCTACGCCCCGAACGCCCCCGAAAGATAAACAGGTCGGAGCTCGGGATCCCAGAAAATATCGGGGAATATACAGAAACTTAAACGTCGATCTAGAGGATGAGATTCGAAATTTGCGGGATGAGTGGAACCGGATATGAGCCGGTATCTGCTCGATACGAACATTCTCATCTACTACCTTGCAGATGCTGTTCCACCGGAGAGGGTACATGAGATAGAAGATATGCTCACCTCTTCGTTTCGTGTCTCAGTCATCACAAAGATCGAGTTTCTCGGATAGAGGAAGCATACTCCAGAGGGATATGCGACAGCTGAAGATTTCATCCGCTCTGCAGAGATATACCCTCTGATCGATACTATTGCAGATCGCGCCATCCATCTGCGCCGAACCTCTGGAATGAAACTCCCCGACGCAGTCATTGCAGCCACCGCTCTGACTCACGAATGTGCACGAGTCACCTGAAATGAACGTGATTTCTCCGGAATCCGCACACTTGAGATCGTGAACCCGATTGACAACGAGTGAACTACCCCGCCCGCGAGCATGGGGTAGTTCGCCCGTTCTTTCTCAGTATACTGCCGGAGAAGATCGCGATACAATCATCGGCATTCTCTGGGAGAAGAAGGCATACCTAGAGGAGACCTATCACGTCGGGTCCATTGGCATCTTCGGCTCGTGCCGGCGCGGTGAGGAACACGAGGGAAGCGATGTGGACAATCCTGGTCGAGTTCTCCGAGGTGCCGGGGAAGTAGCCTGACTTTGCGAGCCCCTTCCCCCTCACCTCTTGGCATTTCTCCTCAAAACTGTGGCAGATACTCTGCTCCCCGCTCCAGAGCAGCACCACGGCCGAGTACCTTTCCATGGAGCAAAGATGCCCAGGAAGGCCGTATCCGGGAGAGCGAACCCCCGCGCCGGCTCCCTTTTCAGGTTCTCCCCATGCACTGGACCGTGGGGGGTATACTCTCGAGGGGGAGGGGGCAAAGGGCCACCTCCCCTGTCTCTCGCTTTCAATATGCTGGCATCTCCACCTCCGCTCGGGGCAGAGTGGCACCAGAGAAGCCAGAGGAACACCCCCCCTGAAGATTTCTCGAATGTAGGGTGACGATGAGCAGTAGGATCAAGGTTCTGATGATCCTTAGTCCCTACCAGGAGGTACGGATCGACCAGATCCGGGGACAGGCCGACCTGGTATACCGGAACGGTGCGTTCTCCCTATATGCAACGCTGGGGGTCCCCGAAGGCGATCCGATCGAATTCGATGGGTTTCTTGGCGTCGATCTCGGGATCGTCACCATCACGGTGGATTCCGATGGCACCGTCTACTCCGGTGCTGCTGTCACAAACATCCGCAAGAGACACGGCGCTCTCCAACGTGTCAGGGCGAGGAGTGCCAAACGGCTCTCAGGTCAGGATGTCAATCACTGATATACAATATTTCCACGATGTAAACCGTTCAGGAGTACCTGATACGCCTTAAGAGATCTTCAGCGGACGCCTTCCGCTGGCGCCGCTTCATGTCTGACCAGATCCGGCGTTGTTTGTAGAGCCAGAAGTCAAGGTCATCGGGGTCCTCTGCGTAGATGATGCAGTGCCGTTCAAGTATCTCACCCCGGAGGTACCAGGGGATCTCGTCATAGATGACGATATCGTACTCCTCCGGTGCGAGGAGCATACTCTCATACACCGCGACCCTATCCGCCCCATCGCCCAGGATCAGGCAGAGGTCGGTATCAGACTCCGGGCCTGCGTAGCCCATGGCACGCGAACCGAAGAGAAGAATGGCCCTGATCGAGGGAAGGATATCCCCGAAGTGGTCCAGGATCAGATCCTGTCTGCATTCAGCCATACCAGCACCTCCTCTGAGAACCTGCGCAGGCGGGGCATAAGCCGTTGCATTGCAGCATATGCAATGCGGTCGTTGATACCATCGTATTCATGAACCAGGCGGTTTCGTAGACCGTTCACGGATTTTATGTCTTTTCCAGTCTCAGGATCGATGATCCCTTCAGTCACCAGATAGTCAAGATTGGTGTAATCGTCCTGTGCAGAGGAGGAGAGCATTCGGCGGATGAGCGCACAGATATCCGTAGCCGCTTCCGCGGCCTCCTGAAACTCTTTGTAGAGTGCCTTGCGCAGGATGCGGTCGCTCACTACAGCATCAGAGAGGTGGCGCTCGATAAACTCGATCCGATCGATGAGCATCTCAATCTTCTGCAATATCCGCTCCCTGATCCGGATATCGTGAGCTTCCATTGGAGGTTATTCACCCGCAGCCCCGATAATACTTCTCGTCAACTACCCCCCCCGAAAGGGGTGGACCTCCTACCTGTTTGGTCGTGAATCTCATTCATGAGAGAGGAAGCAGATAACTCAGAAAACCCCTATGAGGCAGAGCCTCAGGCTTAACGAATGAAAATAGCCTTCCGCTCTTACCCCTATACTCTGATTGGGTAGAGCAGGTTGGATAGTGTCCGGAATTCCCTGTACAATTATTTGAGGCTCTGTACCAATTAGAATTGGTAAAGAGGAACAGAGCCATAGATCTCTATGAGTTAGTACAAGATTATCTTTCCGATCCAAGCAGTGCGTTACAGACTTTGTTGGCCACCTTCCTGAACATGGTGATGCTCTGTGAGGTTGAGATACAAGCCGGAACAGGGTATTATGAGCGCTCAGAACGTCGAACTGCTACCCGAAACGGATATACCGAGAGGGGTTTAAAGACCCGTTTTGGCGATATTCGGCTTTTAAAGCCTGAGTTTCGCGAGAATCCCTTCCAGACAATTGTCTTTGAACGGTATTCGCGCAGTTGGGCGCGCGCTCATTCTTGTCATCACCGAGTCCCACGTCAAAGGTGTATCGACCCGAAACATCAAGACCACGATGAAACATTTCGGGATCACGAACATCTGTCCGGATGACCAAGGAACTTGATGACACTGTCCATGAGTTTCGGACCCGTCCCATTGGCAGATGTGTCATGTGCACCTTCACCGGATCATCCAGTCCAAAGGGATCGAGAAGGGTGATGCCAAGACCGTTGCAGCAATCGTCAGAACCGGAATTCAGGGTGATATCACAGCACTCAATGACGCCATTGAAACGTTGGAAGAGATGGGATATATAAGTGCCGCGTCAAGCCTTGAGCGATTCTCCACAGACCTGTTCAACTACCGGGCGCTTCCCTGAAGAACACTGGAGACGTATCTGGACAACCAATATGCTCGAACGGGTGAATCGAGAGATTAAGGGACGAGTACGGAGTGCTGGAGCGTTCCCTAACAAAAACTCAGCGATACTGATCGATATCAACGAAGAATGGGTCTGTGGGAGACGATATCTCATAATGCCTCCTCCGGCTGACGAGGGGGTTCTTTCAGGTAGAGCGTGTTCTCTGGTCGGTGAATAGACTCCTGATATGGACTGTCGTTGAATTCCCGTATTCGAAGAGACAGCGGGTGACTGGTACCCTGTGGCCGATTGGAGTCGGGGAGGGTGAGTCCCTCCCCATGGCGTGTGGGGAGTCCATAGTGCCGGGGAGGAGGTAAAAAGCTCCCTCCCCTGTCACTCTTGGGCTCAATATGCCAGTATCCCCTGCGAAAAACTCGCACAACCAATGTGAGAGATCGATCTCGCTCCGGCCTCTGGCGATCCCCGGAGCGACCAACACAATCGCAGGTGCCCAAATAGTAAGACT
>FZPS01000098.1_pt349 | contig 10842 bp, 10 predicted proteins | sample 1817821 | NCBI WGS metagenome assembly FZPS01 (sample SAMEA104158645, study PRJEB21678) | metagenome | place: Germany | collected 2015-04-21 | reverse complement strand
GCGTATCGCCGTGTCCGTGCGGGAAAATGATTTTGCAAGCCAAGCGTATACGGTCAGAGACTCATCGTCAAAAGTTGCCGTCTGTCCCATAAACGCGATATCGGGATCACCGAAAAGGCGAATATGTCCTTCATCCGCCTCTCGACGACCGAGCAAAATATGCAAAAGACTTGTCTTCCCGCATCCGTTCGGTCCGAGCAATGCGACTCTGTCCTGCGCGCGAACATGGAATGAAACATTACGAAACAGCGTCCGTTCGTAAGCAAGAGACAGCTTCTCTACTTCAAGGAGCACACGATTCATGTCTTTCTTATCGGAAGAGGAAACAATTGAAAACGTCATCCGGAGCTTCGGATTTTTCTGATCGCGCAGCGCCTGCATCTCGTCCTTCAACTTACGTACAACTTTTTCCCTCGAATGATAGGACTTCATTTTCCGGTGCGACAGCATTGTTTGCGTAACAGCTTCTTGCCGTTTGATCTCCGTTTCAAGCCGTTCTAACGTCCGATCCCGATTCTCCTCGATCGCACGTTTCTGCTCGCGCGATGCTGAATAGTTGCCTCTATATTCAATAAGCTTGCCTCCTTCAAGTTCATAAATACCGGTGCACACATGATCAAGGAACCAACGGTCATGCGACACGATCATCATGGTGCCGTTTGAGGAGATGAGATGTGTTTGTAGCCATTCTAATCCGTCTAAATCGAGATGGTTTGTAGGCTCATCGAGTAACATGAGATCGCTTTTCTGAAGAAGAAACCGTCCTAGCGCGACACGCATTTTTTCCCCGCCGGAAAGCGTTTCATAAGGCTGCTCCATTTGGTCATTAGAAAGCCCGAGACCTGCCAGCGTTTTTGCGAGCCTTGCGCGATAATCAAAGACACCGGATACTTCGTAAGTATTTTGAATACGGCTGTACGCTTCGGCAGCATCTTTAAGAGCCTCGCCCTCCAGCCGTTCCATGTCGCGTTCGAGCACCTTCATCCGGTGTTCCATCGCGGTAAATCGCGTGTTTTCCAGAACATCTGACGTTCCCAAATCGACAGCAAGCGGACGCTGTTCCAGATAGGACACCAGAAGTGACGACGCCCTTGAGATCATCCCTGTATCCGGTTGGATAGCGCCTCTTATAATCCCCATCAGTGTCGTTTTTCCCGAACCGTTAATGCCGACAAGACCGATGCGATCGCCTTGTTCAATCGAAAAAGAGAGATCGTCCAGCACGAGACGCCCCTGATACGCCTTTGAAATGTGTTGTGCAACGACAAGACTCATAAAAAGCCATCCTTAATAGATAATCGCAACCGCGTCGTATTATCGCACACTTCGAAAAAGCAAGCTACTCTAAAGACCCTGTTTTATTGATCACGATGTCCATTATCCTAATATCAAAGCAAACCAGAACACCGGGGTATTCCGCTCCTGCGGCATTCAGCGTATGATGCTTTTTCAACGACTTGATTGGCAACTTTGCCGTAACAATGAAATGATGCTCAATCGTCTACGCAACTTATCGCCGCGTGCTAAAATATAATTAATAGACTTTTCCAAGAGAAAGTGAGCCCACCATCGTGAAACAGTTGCCCTTCTTTGCAGACTCTGATGTTATCCGCATTGATCGCTTGACTTCCGAACGCGTTGCCGGTGAAAAACTGCCCGACTACGACGCCATAGCCGCCTCTATCGCGCCCGGGAAAACCATCTTTTTTATTGGAATCGGCGGCATCAGCATGAGTGGACTTGCCGAATATGCGAGTCGGCAGGGCGTCCGCTGTGCCGGTTCTGATCCCGCGGAAAACGCACGAACTGCGTTTCTTCAACAACAGGACATCCTTGTTTTTCATAAACACGATGCATCTAACATCGATCAGGTGAAACCAGATCTCGTCGTCTTTTCCAATGCCGTATTTACCGACAACCCCGAACGGACACGCGCTGGCGAACTTGACATCCCTTGTGTGAACCGTTCCGTTTTCCTAGGCGCCATCAATCGCATGTTCCGCCGCGCCATCCACATCACCGGCACCAACGGCAAGACCACTACGACGGCTATGTGCGCCCTAATGCTGATGGAAGCGGGACTTGATCCTATGGTTCATCTCGGCGCTGAACTGCGGGAGTTCCGCTCTACCATTCGATTTAGCGAATCAGGTAAACAGGAACTCTTCCTTTCTGAAGCCTGCGAATATCAGTGCGGTTTCTATCATTATGAAGGCACCGCGATAGCGATCCTAAACATTGTGCACGACCATATTGACAGCTTCCCTACGATCGACGACATGATCGACGCATTCGCGCGTTTCGCCGCATTGCAGCCGGAAAATACGTATGTTCTCGTGCCTTCAGATGATCCTAATATTCCCGCCATGCTTCGCCGTTTGGAAGAAGTCCGACCCGACCATTCGAAAACACTGAAATGGCTTTGGTTTGGACCCGATGGCAGCACAAAACCTTGTGGAGAACCTGCAGATTTCACTTATCGTATTATCTCTTATGATGACTCCGGCCATCCTTCATTTCAGCTTTACAAGAACGGCTCACTTTTTACCTTGGCACAACTTTCCGTCATTGGAGAATTCAACGTTAAAAATGCCGTCGCGGCCGCCGCGCTTGCCGATCTTGCCGGCGCGACGCCGGACAAAATTCGTATCGCTCTTAATAAATTCCATGGCGCGGAAGGTCGGTTCACATACACAGGACGCTTCAACAATGCCGACATCTACGTCGATTACGCACATCATCCATCTGCTGTCGAGGTAACCGTCGAGGCCATAAGAAATATGCCTGCAAAACGCTTCTGGATATGTTTTCAACCTATGACCTATAGTCGCACACTCGGCTTCTTTGACGCTTTCGTAGAGTCTTTATACAAGGTACGACCCGTCTTGATTTCTGAAGTATTCGACAACCGGGAGAAAAACGCTACCGTCAGCTCAAAAGACATCTGCGATCGCATCAACGAACTCGGCGGCGATGCCCGCTATTTTGAGACTAATGAAGCACTCGAAGCCTACCTTCGCCGTGTCATTGAGCCGGGAGATGTTGTCCTCATCATGGGCGGCGGAACGAACGTCCTTGATGTCGGTGACCGCCTGACAGGACGAAGCGATCATATGACGCCTGTTTCTTAAAGACGGAAGGTCGCTCGAAAGCGACCTTCTCGACATTTAAGTGAAATAAATTACCTTCTCTTGCGTGAATAAACTGAGGACTCGGGTGTCGGTCTCAGCACCTACTCCTCTACACCGGGAAGCGGTTTCGGCAATGTTGCGTATTGCTGATAGATCTCCTCGAATACATCACCTTCGATTTTCTCTCTCTCAAGCAATGTATTCGCTAATTGATCCAACAACGCGCGATTCTCTTTTAACACATTAAGTGTTTCTTCATAAGCCTTATCAAGAATCAGAGCGACTTCTTCATCAATGGCTGACTGCAACGCGTCGCTGTGATTCTGAACGTGACCGTAATCACGGCCGACAAAGATCTCTTTGTCGTCCGTACTAACAAAATTGCCTAGCCTTTCACTCATACCGTATTTAGTTACCATGTCGCGTGCGACTTGGTTGCATTCTTTGAGATCGGCGCTCGCACCTGTGCTGATTTCGTTGAAAATTACTTGTTCCGCGGCACGCCCGCCCAACGCGACCATGATCTCTGTCTCAAGCTGAGATTTGGTCTTAAAGTACATATCCTCATTCGGTTTGAATGCCGTGTAGCCGCCTGCACCGCCCGCGGGAATAATGGAGACGCGCTCGACGCGATCAGTCTCCGACTTTTCTCTAAGGACAATCGCATGACCCGATTCATGGTACGCCGTAAGTTCGCGCTCTTTTTTGTTGATGACACGGCTCTTTTTCTCAGGTCCTATGGTCACCTTGAACACCGCTTCCGAAATATCGGAATATCTGATTTTATCACCGTTTCGCCGGGCGGCAAGTAACGCCGCTTCATTGAGAAGGTTGGCAAGATCGGCACCGGTAAAGCCGGGTGTAATTTTCGCGATCTCTCCAAGATCGACGTCATCGGCTAGAGGTTTATTGCGCGCATGGACTTCAAGGATTTCTTTTCTGCCTTTGATATCCGGTCTCATTACAAAAACGCGACGGTCAAAGCGTCCAGGTCGCAAAAGCGCACCGTCAAGGATATCAGGGCGGTTCGTCGCAGCGAGAACAATCACGCCTTCGTTCGGTCCGAAACCGTCCATCTCCACTAATAACTGGTTCAGCGTCTGTTCGCGTTCATCGTGACCGCCGCCAAGTCCGGCGCCGCGATGGCGACCGACCGCATCAATTTCATCAATAAAGACGATGCACGGCGCCTTTTTCTTCGCGTTTTGAAAGAGGTTACGTACACGAGACGCCCCGACGCCGACAAACATCTCTACAAAATCCGACCCGCTGATAGAAAAGAACGGAACTTTTGCTTCGCCGGCAATGGCTCTGGCAAGTAACGTTTTTCCTGTTCCCGGCGGACCGACAAGCAGAATGCCCGTTGGAATTTTCGCGCCGAGATCGTGGTATTTTTTCGGATTTTTCAAGAAATCGACAACTTCCTGTAGCTCTTCTTTTTCTTCTTCTGCACCGGCAACATCGTCAAAAGTAACTTTATTTTTCTCAGGATCTGCCAGCTGAGCGCGACTTTTGCCAAAAGACATCGCCGTCCTTCCATCGCTGTCTCGCCTTGAGTAAGAAATGAAAACAAAGACACCTAGAGAAAGCATCATTAAGAGAAGAATGATCCCATTTAGGATACTGCCTAAGTCGGTCGGCCTATGGTAATCAAACGATTTGATTTCGCCATTGCTCTGTGCCGTTCGAAGCATCTCCAGATAATCGGGAATAGCGTCGGAAGGAATCTCTTTTTTTATCTGAAAAGGGCTCCCGCCTTTGACAGCGCGTTCGGTCATTTCTAATACTAAGTTGGAACCGTCCATCGTGACCGATTGGACATCTCCGCTCTGGATCAGTTGTTCGACTTCGTAGAGACTCGTTTGTTTTTGGCGGTCACCGCGAGACATAAAAAAGGTGACGGCCAAAATGACGATCATCATGATGACATAAAACGAAAATCCGCTGAATCGACGTGGTTTTTGGGTATTCATTAGACGTTTACTATTCCTTGTTTTATCTACAATGTTATTAAAGTATTATAGATTATATGTCTTCGTCGCTTAGTACAACGACCTCGGGATAATTGCGATAATAACCGTCAAGATCTAAGCCATAACCGACGATAAATTCATCGGGAATGCTCAGGCCGATATAGTCTATATCGACATCGATCTTGCGGCGAGAGGGTTTGTCAAAAGCCGTTACAAATCGAATGCTCTTCGGTCCGCGCGTTGACAACAATGCCTTAAGATGTTGCAACGTCAAACCGGAATCGACAATATCTTCTACGATCAGTACGTGCTCGCCTGAGATGTTATAATCCAAGTCCTTATTAATCTTGACGACTCCCGTACTTTTCTCGCCAACGTAACTGGACACCGACATGAAGTCAACTCGACAAGGAACGTGTATATGGCGCACTAGGTCTGCAAGAAATACAAACGATCCCTTAAGTACACCGATAAGAAACAGATCTTTTCCCTGATAATCACGTGTGATCTCAGCGCCTAGCCGCTCAACCATCCGGCGAATCTCTTCTTCAGAAACAAGAATATGGTCTATTTTTTTCTCTACCATAAAAATGTTAAGTAAAGCTTCGAAGCTTTACTTCCCTCCTTCCGACGCCGTTTTATGTGCAACACAATCGTATTTTAACACAGCCGTTTACATCTTAAAACGAGTATAAGATTTTCTTAGTCACCTAAGTGACATTCTTTTTCTCGCGTACGAGAAAAAAGCGTCCGTTTTTTGCGTATGCCGTCACATTACCCGGTAGATTAAGCGCTCCTTCAATCATTTCTCCCGTATCGACGCGATAAATTAAATCAAGAAGCGATACGGCATGGTTGGCGCTGAAGGTCTTGTTATCTTTCATAGGAATGCTTGACATAAAAAACTCATAATCATCTTCTTCATGGGCTAGATCTTCATCATCAACAAGTTTTGTCTCTTCTTCGAAAAAAAGCCTAATCACACGAAGCGCTAGACCTTTCGGAAGCGCACACACTGCTGATATCGAAAGACTTTGATCTGAAAGTCGTGCATCAATAAGCGCATTGTTAGCAAACTGTGTAAGCGTCTTTTCATCTTCGGCGGCGAGATCACCAAGTGATACAAGTCGAGGCACAGGATCGTAACCTAATACATCGTGCCATATCGGCATCAGAAAATGACGGATACGATTTCGAAGATAATCCGAAGACTCGTTCGTCGCGTCTTCTCGCCAAACGACATCAAGCTCCTGCGCCGAATCGACCAGTTCCTCAAGACGTACATTGAGAAACGGGCGCACAAAACGACCGTCACGCGGTCGGATACCGACAAGACCGGCAATGCCGGAGCCTCGACCGATGTGCATCAAGATACTTTCCGCGCGATCGTTCATGTGATGACCAAGCGCGACGTCAAATGTCGTTGTCATGTCCGTTATCGTTCCTTCTTTAGCAGCGCGATGCACATCCCCTTCCGATATCTTCAGAGATGGGAACTCTTCACTTTTCACGCTATCAGACGTCAAAAGTGTATTCTTTTCGAAATAACGACGCCCGATATTAAGAAAAGCGGCACGCCGTACGATACGTCCCGTCTCTTCAATACCTCGTCCTATTTCTCGCGCCATATCAGTCACCGGTGCCTTCACCGACTCAAAAGGGATTGCCCGTTCATGACAATATGCTCTGACGAGAACTTCATCTTGATCCGCTTCTTCTCCGCGGATCATATGGTTAACGTGACAGACAACGAAGGGAAAATTAACCTGTTCGGCATACCAGTGAAGAAATGCGAGCAGCATTACCGAATCGACGCCTCCCGAAATACCCGCAACGATCGGACGCCCCGGTTCGATCAACTGATGGGTAACGCAGAATTGTGCAACGTTGGAAAAAAGACGGTACGTTTTGCGCGGAAGATGCATCGCTAAACAGAAGACGGGTCGGGTATGCCTAGATAACCGGGCTCGGTAAACGTCATTGAAGCCGGGTTCCATTCGAGCTCTACTGTCGTCTTTTCGCCTTGTCTGTTTTTCTCCACAATCAATTCAATGACACCGGCATTTCCTGTGCCCGAATCATCAGAATCTTTTGATTGCGGATCGTGCAAAAACATAACGACGTCCGCGTCCTGCTCGATTGCGCCGGATTCGCGAAGATCCGCCAACCTTGGGCGACGGAATCCTTTTTCAACATCACGGCTTAGCTGTGAAAGAGCCAGTACAGGCACATCCAGATCTCGCGCCATCACTTTGAGCAAACGAGAAATCTCCGCGATCTGCTGCTGACGATTCTCTGCTCGGGAGTGTCGACTCGCGCTGCCCATAAGCTGTAGATAGTCCACGATAACTAAATCCAACTGCCTTTTCTGAAGTTGGAGCTGACGACAACGCGCATGAATTTCAACAACGTTGATGGCTGAGTGATCATCAATGTAAATCGGCATATCGTAGAATGCGCCAATACCGTCACTGATGAGATCCCACTTCGTTTTGTCAGCAGGTCCCAAGAGCTCGAGATCCTGAAAAGTAAGTGAAGTGCGTGCAGAAAGAAAACGCTTTGCCACTTCTTCTTTGCCCATTTCGAGTGAAAAAACAGCGACCACCGCCCGATAGTATTGAGCGATGTTATAAGCTATGTTAAGCGAAAAAGCCGATTTGCCGACGCCGGGACGCGAAGCCAGCACATAAAGAGAACCCTTCCGAAGTCCTGTGAGCACACGGTCTAAACCGGGATAGCCGGTACGGAGAAGCGATGGACGTTCGCCGCTGGCGATATGGTAAAGCTTATTCACGTATTCACTTAATACTTCACCGACCGGCGTCAGTGCCGTACGTTCATCCGAGCCCCGGATATCCATGACACGTCTAGCTGCAAGTTCAATCAGCTTCTCCGATTCAAGATCGGATGAAAAACACTGTCCGATGACTTCATCAAGCGCTAAGATAAGACGCCGTTTAACAGCGTAATCACGAACCAGCTCAATGTAGTGATGATAATTGCTTGCAAAAGGCAACATCCCCGGAAGCGAGGAGACGTACTCACGCCCGCCCGCGCGGCCGATGTTGCCATTAAGCACCAGCTGATTCGTGACCGTGAGAATGTCACACGGTTTTTGTTCAATATTAAGCGCAGCAATCGCATCAAAAATGAGCTGATGTTTCGGATCGTAAAAATCGTCCCCATGCAACGTCGCGAGCATCATGGCACGCGACTCAATCTTGAGCATGGCGCCGCCTAGCACCGATTGCTCTGCAAGATAATTGTGGGGAAATGCTTTCCCTCTCAGGCGGTCAGAAAGCCCGGCGGATGAATATCCGCTTCCCGCATCATAATCCGCGTCCGCCATTAGACGTCAGCTTTCACATCAAGCGCAAAACGGCATGACACCTCCGGGTGTAATTTCAGCATCACCTGATGTGTGCCGACCGTCTTGATGGCTTCATCAACTTGGATGTTTCGCTTATCGACTTCAAATCCTTTTTCTTTCAGAAGATCGGCGATGTTTTGTGTCGTCACCGTACCGTAAAGACGCCCTGCAGTTCCCGCGTTGGCTGCATAAACGAGTTGCTTGCCTTCCAGCGCTTCGGCAGTTTCACGCGCTCTCTGAAGCTGTCGCTCAGCCTCTTCCTGCTTCTGCTTGCGGCGCATAGCGATCTCGTTCAAATTATTTTTTGTGACTTCACAGGCCAGACCGCGGCGGAAGAGATAGTTTCGTGCATATCCCGGTTTGACATCGACGACGTCGCCTGCTTGGCCTAATCCCTTAACGCCTTCCGTAAGCAATACTTTCATCGTGTATCTCCCGTCTTCATCTCATCTTCGTTTCAAGTGACCATCATTCTACCATAGATAAATCAGGCCGCTTTTTCGAAATAAAACGCCTTTTACTCCGAGGTATAAGGTATCAGCGCAACGTGACGAGCTCGGCGAATGGCGCGCGTCAAAGCGCGTTGGTGTTTCGCGCAAGTACCGGTCATACGTCGAGGCAAAATCTTGTAATTCTCGGCAACATAGCGCTGCAAGACGTTGACATCCTTGTAATCAATATGGTCTGTATGATCAGCACAAAAGACACAATACTTTTTGCGGCTAAAGCGTTGTTTTTGAAATCCGCCGCGTCTTTTTCCATTAGACATAAAATAAACTCCTTTAACTACAGGAAATATTAGAAATCAAAGGGCAATGACGTGTCGTCAAGATCTACCTCCGGTAGAAAATCACTGCCGCCGCTGTCAATCATTCTGGCGCCCTGCTGTCCAGATGACGCGTAATCATCACGATCATCGCCTTGTCTGGTCGACCGTCTTGTCTCACAGAATTCTACTTCATTGACAATGACTTCAGTTGTGTAACGACGCTGTCCGTTCTGATCTTCCCAGCTTCTGGGACGAATCGTACCTGAAACCAGTATGCGATCACCTTTCTCGAAATAGCGGTTCACAAATTCCGCCTGTTGGCGCCATGCCACACAGGGAATAAAATCGGCTTCGTTCTTCCAGTTGCCGGCATCATCTCTGCTGCGTCGGTCGCAAGCAACCGTAAAGTTGCAAACGGAAATACCGCCTTGCGTTGTTCGAATCTCCGGATCGCGGGCAAGTCTTCCCATCAAAATGGCTTTGTTCATGCTGTTGTCCTTTCTTCAAGCGCACTTTATCGGAATCTCAATCTCCGGTATGCTGCGCCGATTCAGTTTTCAGGGTCGCTCTTAACCGCTTTCAGATCGGTTTAAGAAGACACATTGTCGTTGACGGACTCTTCTGCCGGTTCCTCGTCACTCTCAGAGGAAACCTCATCGCTATCTTCAACCACTTCTTCCGTTTCTTCCGTTTCCGCTGGAACATCTTCCTTGTCGTCAGTTGAATCAACCGGCACTTCGTCTTCGAGTTTAACCTCATCAGCCGTCGGAGCGTCACCTTCGGCAACTTCTTCCGACGCCTCGGCTGCCGCTTCAGCTTCGGCCTCTAGGGCTTTGGCTGTTTCTTTCTCTTGATCTGCTTCTTCGTCAGCGATCGTACGACGACCCGACGGCATGAACGATCCTTCCGCAAGCACGATAAGGTAACGCATCACCGCATCGTTAATACGAAGCAAACGCTCCAGCTCGCTGGCGTTTTCCGGATTCATGTAAAAGTGGACGATCACGTAGTAACCGTCTCGCACATCCTGAATCTCATATGCCAGTCTGCGACGGCCCCACTCAACTTTCTCAACAATTCCTTCCGCAACAGACTCAACGAGTTCTTGAACGCGTTGCATCTGCGCTTTCAACTGATCTGTCCTAAGCGTTCCGTTCAGGACATAAAGCAATTCATATTTTCTAGTCATGGATAATCTGTACCTCCTCCCGGACTCAATGGCTCTACTTTCAAATAGAGCGAGGAATTGCTACTTTTATAGGCAAACGTCAATTTACACGAGATTACAAAGTCCGTCAAGTTTTTACCTTTTGTATCCATATTGTACGGGAAATGGACACCGACCATTTCGCCGACATCAAAAAATGCATCTCCTATCACAGCGATTGAATATCGACAGCCAAGGTATTAACGTGAATACAAGGAGTTTGAGCTTGTTATGCTCATTCATTATCGAAGATCTCTTGATCAGAATTGACATATGAGCGAAGAAAGGCACGTCGTCAAAACCGTCTTTTAAGCTCCTCCAAGAGACGATCTAGCCCCTCTTGAATGCGATCACGTGTCGCGCGATAGGATGTAAGAGAGAAACCATAAGGA
>FZPS01000069.1_pt238 | contig 10843 bp, 6 predicted proteins | sample 1817821 | NCBI WGS metagenome assembly FZPS01 (sample SAMEA104158645, study PRJEB21678) | metagenome | place: Germany | collected 2015-04-21 | reverse complement strand
GATGAAGACTATGCCTATCTTCTGGACCAGGCAGTCGGCCTCGAGGGATACAATCGCGTTTCCAATACTGTTGCAGTGCAATTGGTGGGACGCCTACCGGCCACAGCAGACGGTGGATCATTTTGTGAGGCGGGCTCAAGACCTTGACGATCAGAAGATAAAAGAGCACTTTTATCCTGACGTAGATAAATCATTATAATAAAAAGCCAAGCTCTGACGGTGGCGAAACCAGATCTGAGCTTGGCTTTTCTAGCTATTTACCAATTGGCTAGAGTCAAGAGAGCGGCAACACCTTGACACTGATAACCTCAGAGGTGGCACTCCTCACACCGTCTGAGACAGTAACGGTCAAGTCAACCCTCTTGTCTTGTGGTGTAACCGAGCCGTCAGAAGCGATCACACCAGGATCACTGGAGCTGAACACTACAGAATATCCATGCGGTACAGCTATCTCGATATCATCGCGAATTTCAGGCGGGATCTCTTTCACAATATATTCGAGAACGTTTTGGACCGCATCCTGCAGCATCTCGGCATAGGTTCTCTGAACAACCCCGTTGTAACTTGTCAGGGTTAGATACTCCCAGTAAACATGCATCGGCTCTGCAGAGCTGTTCTGAGCGGCAAACAGCCCGATTTTGGGATTGGCAAAATCAATGTTCTCTACTGTACCAAGGCTAGTGTAGTTCAATCCATCTTGGGAGAATGCTGCATGGTAAGTCAATCCGCTCTTTTCGATCCTGAAGTAGATGGTTACAGTACCGTCTTCGCTGGCTTCGGCAAATGCTTGACTTAAACCGTGGCCACCAAAAGCACCGTTAAGCTCGACGCCCGGCTCTATCCTCAAGGCCTCTTGCTGGCAGTTTAGGCGGATATAGTTGTCTTCACCCTGCCATACCAACAGCATAGCCTGTTGGTAGTTAGCCTTTGGTTTATGGGGATAGAAAACCTTTGCAACAACTTCCCAGTTTCCCATCGCCGGCATCACGAAGACATTATGCCAGCTGCCGCCAGTTGAATAGATGTCCCCTGCTTGAGTCGGCATCTCGATCCCCATACCTGGTACCAACCTGTAAGCGGAAGTATCTTCTTTTAAGATTTCCCAGCGTTCGCTGATGGTGCCATCAGCAAAGTAGTCGGAGACAGGTGCGTAGTTATAGTTAACTGTGTACGTCACTGCCTCTGCCCCTGAAGCAACCTTGATCACCGCCTGGCCTGCTGGTTTTGCCAGCTGTTCGATGGTTACCAGATGATGTTCATGCGCTGGTGTAGCGTCGATTACCGGGACGTTGGTGGCCTCTTCAGTAATTTCGAAGTTATAGGCAAATTGATCCGGCTCGAAATTCCCCAAAGTCTCTCCATCAATACTAATCTCAGCCAGCCTTGGGTACAATTCCGCCACTTCAAACACGTCAATGCCATCAAATGTTGCCGTAAAATCAATGGTTGCTTCCAGGCCCTTGTTAGCCCACATACCAATCTGCGACAATGCCAGATTAATATTGGCCCTGTCGGCGAAAGCGGACCAGTCTTCGCCGTTCTCTGAATATCTGAAGGAATAGACATTGCCCTGCTTGACAATTTGGAGATAGATGCTGTCAGTCTCCATATTAACAGAACCAATCTCACTTGCATAACCGGCAGCAACGCAGTTTACACGCAAGACATTGGAACTTATCGCGCCCCACCAGGAAAAACGGGTAACTCTTTCAAGAGCATAAGTGATATAGTTCTGGTCATCGTCGTAGACGATCAAACCTGCTTGTTGACCATTTTCTGATATTCTCTCCGATAGTTCAACCTTTGTCTGGATAACCCAGTCGCCAAGAGCCGGCTGAGCAAAGATATTTTTCGGAGGGATCTCAGTTCCGAAAGCACCTTGTTCCGCAATGATGGTCAGGCCTTTTTCACTACATTCCACATTCTCGTTGCCATTGATGAATGCCCATCCCGCAGCCATCGCAGCATCCAAACCGTCGGCAAACCTGGTTGGTTCAGGCACCATACCGAATCCAACGCGGTAGATCAAAGTTTCTCCGCTATAGGTGTTGTATGACTCAATGGTGGCCACGCCGGGAACGTGATCTGCCTGGGTTACGGTGATGATGAGATCTTCGTTATCCGAAACAGCATCTATTTGGGGAATTGGATCACCGCTGGCCAGCTCAACCTGATAGTTGAGGGTGGTGTCCCTGAAATCAGGGATCAGTTCTCCATCCACTAAAATCCCGTCTACATACGAAGTTGAGGCAACGTATACGACAAAGTCAGTTGACACCGACTCGCCGTTATATGTGGCTGTGGCAGTGATGGTGGCAACACCCGGGGCAACAGTAATGATCTGATCACCGTTGACTGCAACAACTTCGGGACGATTAGACTCAAAGGTGAAGGTCATCCCTTCAGGATATGACACGCTGTGCTTGCTTATGATTGGGCTCTTTTGGTTGGCAATTATATAACCATATAGGCTTTCATCATTCATGGCCACGGTCAGTTGCGGATGGACAATTTTGCCTTTTTCGAAGATCAGCCGTTCTTCAATGCCCTTCCCGGCATCTCCTTCTTGGACAGGCTTTGCAGCCAATACAGTCGGGACAACCCTGAGTGCTCCTGACACCTCAATCAGGCTTGTTAAGCGGATATCGGCACTGCTGGCACCAATCTGGATCTCATATACGCCGGTGTCAACAAGATAGCGGTCATCTTCCTCGCTGTAGTAAGCTAAATCGGCAATCTTTACGTCAAGGGCAACGGTTTTCTTTTCTCCCGGCTCAAGAGCAATCTTGTCAAAAGCTTTCAGGCGTTTAATTGGACGCTGTAATTCGGCTGGAACATCTGGTTGAGCTGCATACAACTGGACTACTTCCTGGCCGGCGACGGAACCGGTGTTTTCCACATCAAAGATTACTGTGATCGTATCGTTGGCATCAAAGGAAGTTGTTTCAACTCCATTCTTCATCACTTTGATGTTAGAGTAGGTATATTCGGTAAAGCTTAACCCATACCCAAACGGATAGGATACTTCTTCGTCGAAGTACATGTAGGTCCGCCCGGGGGAACCGGCGGTCTTGTAAAGATTGTAATCTGTGATCTCGGCAAGATCTGATTCGCCTGTGTCGTTGACATTGATATGCCAAGTCGAAGTCAGCTTTCCGGACGGATTTGCAAAACCGGCAATGATTCTGCCAAATCCGACTCCTTTTCGCATGCCGCCATAACTGCTCCACAGAATTGCGTCAACATCATTTTGGAATGTAGATACTTGTACTGGGCCGCAGGTCTCCAAGACAACAATGGTGTTGGCATTTAACCTGCCGACTTGACTGATGAGCTCAGCCTGGTTGTCCGGCAGGGCAATGGTGGTCCGATCGCGATCCTCGGCAGAATAACTGTGGCCTGTGCCAGCTACCACAATTGCCACATCTGCAGACGCAATAGCAGCGATATGATCGTCAGTCAGGTTGTTTTCAGTGATATAGGTAAACTCAACATTCTCATTTTGACTTTTGAGGGCATCAGTAATGCCTTGCTGGATGTTAACGTGGTTAGTGAGGTTGTTTTGTTGAGAAGAATAGAGTCCTAAATATGTGTTTACCTGCCATTCGCCTACAATCGCCACCTTGAATGAAGCTTTGTCAGATATATTCAATGGCAGCAGATTATTACTGTTTTGCAGCACAACAACAGCTTCAGTAGCTACCTCTTCAGCCAATGCCAAACGCTCAGGAGTTTGCCAATAAAGATCCGATTCTGGATTTGCCTCTTTATAAGCATCGATCCGAGCTTGAGCTTCAATAGTAAATGGTAAATCACGATCAAACTCACCCAGTTTCATCCGGGCTGTGAACAACCGGTGCAGTGAAATGTCTACCTGGTGTTCTGTGAACACTCCCTTATCTGTAGCAGGCGCTTCCGCCAGCATCGCTGTTATTCTTGAAGCATAGGTGCCAACATTACTACTGTAACCACCAGAGCACTCCAGATCAGTGCCGTGGGCCATTGCTTGAGCAAGTTGCTCGACCGGTGTAAGAACGGCGCCGGTATGCGGGTTTACATATTTATGCCTGGCAATTGTGGACACAGAATCACAATCAGATGTGATATATCCGTTAAAGCCCCAAGTTTGCCGCAGCAATGTATCTAACAAATAACTGCTCATGGTACATGGCTCGCCATTCAATGTGCTATAGGCTGTCATCACCGATGCCACATCCGCGGTCTTGATCACATCCCGATAGGGCGCAGTGTAGTATTCTCTCAAAGCGCGGAGGTCTACGTTGTCAGCACCACCATCCAGGCGGTTGCGTTCACTATTGTTGGCAGTGTAGTGTTTCAGGGTGGTAACAGTCTTCAGCCGGCCTTTCTCGTCAATCGGGCTGCCATCCTGATACTTGCCTTCCATCCCAAGCACAAACTGGGAAGCCATGGCCGCCATCAAGAACGGGTCTTCCGAATAGGATTCTTCGTTTCTACCCCATCGGGGATCTCGCTGCATATTAATAGTTGGCGAATAGAAAGTGAGATCAAGGGCATTCCCTGCATTGGAGCCGGACTCAACTTTTCTGGTAAGCTCCCGGATTTCATCAGCAATCATACTGGCCTGCCGGTAATAGAGTTCTCGGTTCCAGGTACTGGCCACAGATAGATTCTGGGGGTATGAAACTGCATTCGTTGAACCAGTTCCCCTGGCATACCCATGCAGGGCTTCACTCCACCATTGATACTGGCTGATACCCATGGTTGCAGGAACATTCAATGCTCCGCCGCCTAGCTGATTTGCTGGAATTGCCGGTGCGCTGCTGATCATTTGCGTTCCCTTTTGAGCTGGTGTTAAGCGAGCAACCAGGTCGGCTGCCCGTTCCTCAAATGAATAAGACGGATCTTCGAAAATAGGAATTTGAGCAGCTAAACCCCCAGATACCACTATGGAAAACATTAACCCACAGCAAACCACAACAGGCAAAAACAGCTTTCTCCTGATTTTCATTATGTTTTCCTCCTTAAGATGGGGTCTGAACTCACACAATCCAGCAACAACAAAATGTGATTGTGGCCTATCCCCTCCTCTCGCCTAGATGTCATCATTAGTGAGCGCGACAGGCCAATGATCTATCTCGTGAAGGTAGAATACAAGCTCATAACCAAGTTCTAATGCTATTTCCGCTGCCTGCTGTGCCCTTCCGCCCCTGCTGCAGTAAAAGATTACCGGTGATTGAATACCGGGCACGGTGCCCGGCAGCCTTTCCCTTACCTCGGCAATGGGAATATGAATGCTTCCAGGGATATAGCCGTTTGTTTCTCGCTCATGAGCTGTTCTCACATCAATTACGATCGCGCCATTTTTCTGTGCTTGGAATGCCTGTGCGGTCTGGATTCTGTACTGAATGGTTTCGGATTTGAATACATCGTAATAGAAATCCTGCCCCACAACCAGGTGATGGCCATTGCCGTATACCATTGCAGTCAGCTCAACTTCTGAAAGATCATAGAGCTTATGACAGGTGACACACTCTGATATTTTTAGTAAGCGGCCTTGGTTGCATACTGCCACCAGATCTTGAGAGTCATGGCTCAACGACCTGATTTCCAACTTGGAGCTGGTATCGAGTGGCTCACCATTGATCATCATCAAAGTGATGGGTATCCAGACATCACCTAGCTCTGTGGACATGATTAAGGGGCTGGCAGTATGGCCAATTGGCTGGCCAACTACAAAAAAGGCGGAGCCGATATTGAGGACTTTGGAAAAAGTCTGAGGTTTGTAGTACCCTGCATATTCTTCATTAAAGTTAATCTGCTTCCAGTTTTGGCCTCTAAACCCCACGAAAACGTCTGTTTCCTTTGTGATCAGCATGAAGTACTGATTATCTGCTGCCACCGAAACGATGTCGTTTTCTGTGGGAAGCCTAGTAGCAGTCCAGTGCATTCCGTCCGCTGAGACAAAGATTAACCCTTGCTCGGATCCGGCGATATACAAGCCATTTGATGCAGCCACCGAAAAAATGTCTGTCCGGCAACTGATATCGCAGCGTTCGAACTTGTTGCCATCATGACTGTACAGGATTGTGCCGTTACGGCCGCAGATGAGGATGACATGGCCGTCGGCACATACATCGAGGAGATCTGCTTGTGTTGGAAGTTGAAGGGGTACACGTTTTTTGTCCAGGGTGATTAAATCTGCCCTACCCTTGGTTCCCACCGCAATGAATGAGCCATCACTGTATACTGCGGCTAGATAACCTTCAGGTGTCTCTTGCGCCAATCCAACCCGCGCCATGGTCAGTGTGGAAATCAAAAACAAAATTGCAGCCCAACACTTATATCTGCTTCTAAACTTGCGTTGAACAGCCATATCCGCTCACTCCTTGATGCAACCAGCGGCAGGGGACGGTTTTCTGCCGTCTGTTCATTATCATTGATGAAGTGACGGGGAACCATCTTCTGCCTCCACTTTTGGTGAGGAGGCACGGAACCGTCCCCTGTCACCTTTACGTAATCGCTTCCAGAAAGTGAAACTGATTCTGTTCTTACTGATAACATCAAAAGCAACAGCTCCCAGTAATACTAACCCTTTTACCACTTGTTGAACATTGGTACTGATCCCCATGATCGACATGCCGTTGTTTAGAACGCCCATAATCATAGCGCCAATCAAGGACCCACCCACGGTGCCGATGCCACCGGATGCACTGGCACCGCCTATGAAACAAGCGGCAATGGCATCTAGTTCAAATCCATTTCCCGCTTGAGGAGATGCCGAGTTAAGCCTGGCTGCAAAAACAACACCGGCAATAGCAGCCAGCAACCCCATGTTCACGTAAGCCAAAAACAACAGCCTGTGGGTGTTTACACCAGATAACCTTGCTGCCTTCTCATTACCTCCTAAGGCATACAGATGCCGGCCAACAACAGTACGGGAGGTAATGAAGTCGTATACGACCAGGATTATTCCCAGGACAATAAGGACCATGGGCACTCCCCTGTACAGAGCAAGGACGTAAAACAGCCATACAATTGCCGGGCTGATTACTGCCGGCTTTAAAACCAAGAACCACACGGACTCCACACTGTACTGCTTCTTAACACGCATAACATAACTGTGAATTTGAATGATGCAAAAACAGATGGCAATTATTACACCGATCAGCAGCGAAGTAGTGTTCTTAACGCCAAAAAGCTGGGCATTGGGGAACAGATCAGGAATATACCCCGTAAAGTACATCAGATATTCCTTCGGAAATGGTGCCAATGTAAGGCCTTTCAATACCAGTAAGGTTAACCCACGAAAAACCAGCATGCCTGACAGAGTGGCAATGAACGCCGGGATCCGGACATAGGCAATCCAGAAGCCTTGCCAGATGCCAATGGCTAGACCGATGAGCAGACACAAAAGAATCGATAGATGTGGATTCCAACCCCACGATATAATAAAAGTACCTGCACAAGCCCCCACCAGTGCTACAACTGAGCCGACAGATAGATCGATGTTGCCCCCTGTCAAAATACAGAGCAACATGCCAACTGCAAGAATGACTACATAAGCATTTTGAAAGATCAAGTTGGAGACGTTCATAGGTTTGAGTAAGACACCGTCAGTTAGCAGGTTGAACGCAATTATAATAGCCAATAATGAGAATAACATCATGTACTGTTTCAAATTATTTCGAAACGTGGTTTTCCAACTACTCATGCGCTAATCTCTCCCTTACTATGCTGCATGATACAATTCATAATGCCCTCCTGAGTGGCTTCTGATCGAGGCATTTCGGCAATGATTTGTCCTTCATCCATAACATAAATCCGGTCCACCATACCTAGGATTTCTGTTAGCTCCGAGGAAATCAGTAAAATTGCCTTCCCTTGTTCAACCAACTGGTTAACGATCTGATAGATTTCGTATTTGGCTCCTACATCAACACCCCGGGTTGGTTCATCAAGGAGCAACACGTCAGGCTGTGCATAGATCCACTTGGCCAGCAAAACCTTTTGTTGGTTACCGCCCGATAGGTTTTCCACCAACTGCTCAACATTAGGCGCTTTGATGCCCAATGCTTCACGATATTTCTCAGCAATCTGTTTTTCCCTATCTCTGTCAATGCGGCCCTTATTGGCCACATAGTCCAGGCGCGGAAGCGTAATGTTGTGCATAAGGCTGTTCTTAAGCAACAAGCCGCTGTCTTTCCGATCCTCTGTCACATAGGCCAATCCATTGTTTATGGCTTCTGGGACAGATTTCAGCTCAAGCATCTGGCCATCCTTAATCACGGTTCCCGATATTTTTACACCATACGCACGGCCAAAGATAGCCATAGCCAGCTCAGTCCGCCCGGAACCGATTAATCCATAAATCCCTACTATTTCTCCTCTGCGAATCATAAACGACACGTTGTCTACAACCTTACGGTCATGGTACAACTCATGGTAGACAGTGAAATTCTTAACCTCAAATGCCACTTGATCACGAATATCAATGGTCCGTTCCGGATATCTTTTAGACATCTCTCTGCCCACCATACCCTTGATAATTCTTGCCTCAGAGACACTGTCCATCGTCTGATCCAGCGTCTCAACTGTTGAACCATCACGCAAAATTGTGATCCGATCTGCACAATAGGCAATCTCATTCAACTTATGAGAAATGATGATACTGGTAATGCCCTGCTCATCCCTGAGAGTCTTTAAGAGATCGAGGATCTTTTTTGAGTCTCGTTCGTTAAGGCTGGACGTAGGTTCGTCCAAAATGAGCAGGCGTACGTTTTTTGCCAGCGCTTTAGCTACTTCGATCAACTGTTGCTTACTAATACTGATGTCTTTTACTAAGGTGCGGACACTTTCATCTACTCCAACTATGCGCAAATATTCTTCAGCCTTTCTATACGTTTCGTCCCAGTTAATTATGCCTCTCCGGTGTTGTTCATTACCGAGAAACATATTCTCGCCGATAGATAGATAAGGGATCAATGCTAATTCTTGATGAATGATGACAATTCCCAGACGCTCTGAGTCCTTAATCCCTTGATGTTGGCAGATTCTCCCGTCAAACACAATTTCACCGGAATAAGTACCATAAGGGTGAATACCGCTTAAGACATTCATCAGGGTGGTCTTACCTGCGCCGTTTTCACCCACAAGTGCATGAATTTCTCCTTCCATGACGGTAATATTGACGTTATCCAAAGCTTTGACGCCCGGGAATTCCTTGGTAATAGACCTCATTTCCAGCAAAACCTTTGCCAATCACTCTCCCCCTTTCTCACCCGAGGAACCTTGGCGTAAAACTTGCTGTCCTTTCTGCCAATGAACAATCCGTAATCCGTATCTCTTACCGATACTTGAAGGCGGATGGACTCAGCCATCCGCCATCCGTCCGTAACACTACTTTAATCAAAGATCTGTTCTGGAGTATAGTAGCCGCCATCAATCAACAGCTCATAGTAGTTGTCAATGTCAGCAAATACTGGTTCGCAGAGATATGTGGGTACATAGAAGATACCGTTGAAGTAAGACTCAGTGTCATTGATCTCCGGTTCTTCACCATTAACAATTGCCTCTATCATAGCTACTGCACGAGCGGCAAGAATACGTGTATCTTTGAATATGGACATGGATTGCCTTCCGGCGATAATGTTCTTAACAGTAGCGATATCGCAGTCTTGGCCGGTAATAATCGGGAACTCCTCAAAGCCTGCACCGGCCAGAGAATTGATCACTCCCAATGCTGTTGAATCATTCGGGCACAATACAGCATGTAATTCTGTATCGCCAGTATAATTAGCGGCAATCAAGTTGTCCATTCTGGCTTGAGCCCGTTCAGTGGACCATTGAGGTGTAGCAACTATTTCAAATGCCGTCTGCCCTGATGGAACCACGAGCTTGCCGCTCTCGATGTACGGCTTGATGGCAGAGAATCCACCAGAGTACACATGCAAAGCATTGTTATCATCGGGAGAACCGGCAAAGATCTCGATGTTGAAGGTTCCTTCAGCATTTTCAAGATCCAATGCATCTACGATGTACTGGCCTTGCATCACGCCAACCATGTAGTTGTCAAAAGTGGTGAAATAGGAAACAGCATCTGTCTCCATAATTAACCGGTCGTAGGCAATTACAGGAATTCCTTCTTCTTTGGCAACGGCAAGTACGGTACCGAGAGCGCTGCCGTCAATGGATGCGATTACTAGAATGTCGGCGCCTCCAAGAATCATGTTCTCTAGTTGTGAAACTTGAAGGGCTACATCGTTGTTTGCATATTGAAGATCAACTTCATAACCCTTTTCCTCGAGTAATGCTTTGATGTTAGCGCCATCTTGATTCCAGCGCTGCAGGCTTTGAGTAGGCATTGCCACACCGATTTTTACTTTAGCCAACGCATTAACACCACAACCAAATACCAATATCACGACTAGGACACCCAACACAAGTCTTTTCATCGCAAATAGCTCCTTTCTCGTTTTTTATCCATCGCACAAAGCTTTGAACAAGATGCCCCTCCCTTCGACCTCTAATGTCTGCCTGTTTAATCATACGACTTGTATATAAAAGAAATCTCAAATTAAACTCAAAAACCCCGGCAACTTGGCTGGGGAAACATAGTGTAAAGTAATTGTAGGACAAAACTAAACAAGAGATCCTCCTTTTGGTAACATAGAATCGACTTTAATCCCAACCAAAGGAGTGATCTCTTGTGATTAAGATTTTACAACAAAGCGTTGCAAAATTCATCAGTGAAGTAAATGGATTTTTTGGTCAGGACAAGGTGCTAACATTGGAAGAGATACAAACTACTCTGACTCCAATCTCACAGAACTTCATTCTGGATATGACAAAAGCCTATTTGGAA
>FZPS01000080.1_pt263 | contig 10849 bp, 9 predicted proteins | sample 1817821 | NCBI WGS metagenome assembly FZPS01 (sample SAMEA104158645, study PRJEB21678) | metagenome | place: Germany | collected 2015-04-21 | reverse complement strand
GGCCTGCTGGAGAGCATATATGACGGGATACAGCGCCCCCTTACGGAAATACGGGAACTCACGGGGCACACTATCGCCCGGGGCGTGGATATTCCCGCCCTGAATCGCACAAAACTCTGGGAGTTTATTCCCACGGTTGCCCCGGGAGACCGTGTTGAACCCGGGGATGTTATTGGCACGGTTCAGGAGACATCTGCCATTGTTCATAAAATAATGGTGCCGCAAGGGGTATCCGGCACTGTGGGAGCAATACAGAAGGGCAGCTTTACCGTTGAGGACACAGTTGCCATGATTAAGGCAGACGACGGCAGAGAGCGGGCGGTCACCATGATGCAGAAATGGCCGGTGCGCAAAGGCCGTCCTTATGTAAAGAAATTCATGCCGGATAAGCCTCTTTCCACCGGCCAGCGGGTAATCGACACCCTGTTCCCCCTTGCAAAGGGAGGAACGGCGGCGGTACCCGGCCCTTTCGGCAGCGGCAAGACGGTTGTGCAGCACGCCCTGGCCAAGTGGTCCGATGTGGACGTTGTGGTGTATATAGGCTGCGGTGAACGCGGAAACGAGATGACCGACGTGCTCATGGAGTTCCCGGAGCTTACCGACCCCCACACCGGAGAACCTCTGATGAAGCGCACGGTGCTTATTGCCAACACCTCCGACATGCCCGTGGCCGCCCGTGAGGCATCCATATATACCGGCATTACCATAGCGGAGTATTTCCGGGACATGGGCTACGACGTGGCGGTTATAGCCGACTCCACCTCCCGCTGGGCGGAGGCCCTGCGCGAGATGTCCGGCCGCCTTGAGGAAATGCCCGGTGAAGAGGGATACCCCGCATATCTGGCCTCCCGACTTGCCCAGTTCTACGAGAGGGCCGGTTTGGTGGAATGCGTCGGCTCCGACGGCAGGCGCGGCAGCCTCACCGCCATAGGAGCGGTTTCCCCTCCGGGAGGCGACACATCCGAACCCGTATCACAGGCCACCATGCGCATAGTCAAGGTTTTCTGGGGGCTGGACGCAAGCCTGGCCTATGCCCGCCACTTCCCCGCCATCAACTGGCTGACCAGCTATTCACTTTATGTGGATACGCTCAAAGACTGGTTCGATGCCAATATAGGCGCACAGTTCATGAAGCAGCGGGAAGAGACCATGAGCATACTTCAGCAGGAGGCCAGCCTTCAGGAAATAGTCAAGCTGGTTGGCCAGGACTCCCTGGGGCCCTTTGACAGGCTTACCCTGGAGACTGCCAAGATGATACGGGAGGACTTCCTGCAGCAGAATGCTTTTGTTGACATAGACAACTTCTCATCCTACGACCGGCAGTTTAAGCTTCTGGGCTTGATTCTGGATTACGATAAGCTTTGCAGGGCAGCTCTGGAAAAAGGCGCTGATATGGAAAAGCTGTTTAGAATTCCCGCCAGGGAAAAAATTGGCAGAGCGAAGGTCGTACCCCCGGAGGAATACGAAAAGGAATATACCCGGATAGCCCAGGAAATGAAGGAGCAGATAGACGAAATTACCGCCGGAGGTGAAGAGCTGTGATAAGGGAATACAAGACCATACATGAAATAGCCAGTCCCCTTGTCCTGGTGCGGCAGGTGGAGGGTGTCACCTACGACGAGCTGGGTGAAATCGAGCTGCCTAACGGCGAAAAACGCCGCTGCAAGGTGCTGGAGGTGGACGGGGACACCGCAGTTGTCCAGCTGTTTGAAGATGCCGGCGGCATAAACCTGGCTGAGAGCAAGGTCCGATTCCTGGGCCACGGCCTGGAATTGGCGGTATCCGAGGACATGCTGGGACGCGTGTTCGACGGCATGGGCAATCCCATAGACGGCGGACCGGAGATACTGGCGGAGGCGTACAGGGACATTAACGGTCTTCCCATGAATCCTGCCGCCAGAGCCTATCCTGCGGAATTTATCCAGACCGGAATTTCCACAATAGACGGGCTGAATACCCTGGTCAGGGGCCAGAAACTGCCCATATTCTCCGGCTCCGGATTGCCCCACGCCGCTCTGGCGGCCCAGATTGCCCGTCAGGCAAGGGTGCTGGGCAGCGATTCCAACTTTGCCGTGGTGTTTGCCGCCATAGGCATCACCTTTGAGGAGTCGGAATACTTCATTCAGGAATTCCGGCGTACCGGCGCCATAGACAGGGCGGTTATCTTTACAAACCTGGCTAACGACCCGGCGGTGGAGCGTATTGCAACCCCCAGAATGGCCCTTACGGCTGCCGAATACCTGGCCTTCGAGAAGGATATGCATGTCCTGGTCATTCTGACGGACATCACAAACTATGCCGAGGCACTGCGCGAGATTTCCGCTGCCAAAAAGGAGGTTCCGGGCCGCCGCGGCTACCCCGGATACCTCTACACCGACCTTGCCACCATATATGAGAGGGCGGGGCGGCGCATAGGCAAAGAGGGCTCCATCACTTTGATACCCATCCTTACCATGCCCGAAGATGACATCACCCATCCCATACCCGACCTCACCGGATACATTACGGAGGGGCAGATTATCCTCAGCCGTGACCTGCACAGGAAGGGTATCGTGCCGCCCGTGGACGTGCTGCCGTCCCTGTCCCGCCTGAAGGATAAGGGCATAGGCGAGGGCAAGACCCGCGAGGACCACGCAGGGACAATGAACCAGCTCTTTGCCGCATACGCTTCCGGAGTGGACAGCAGGGAGCTTATGACCATTTTGGGCGAGTCCGCATTATCGGAAACAGATAAGCTTTTCGCCAAGTTTGCAGACGAGTTTGAAAACCGCTATGTCAATCAGGGTAACGACAAAAACCGCAGTATTGAGGAAACCCTTGACCTGGGCTGGGAGCTTTTGAGCATACTGCCCAGAAGCGAATTGAAACGCGTTACTCCGGAACACATCGAAAAATACATGAAAAAATAATTATGCGGCACATTTGGCCGCCTGGGAAACACCCGCCAGAAAGGGGCGATAGACCATGGCTGTTACACCTACCAGAATGGTCCTCAACAAGTTAAAAAACAGGCTTAAGACCGCCACCCGGGGCCACAAGCTCCTGAAGGACAAGCGGGACGAGCTTATGCGCCAGTTTTTAGAGGTGGTGCGGAAGAATAAGGAGCTTCGCGCCCGGGTTGAGCAGGGGCTTACGGACGCCTTCTCGGCCATGACCGTGGCCAGCGCTCTTATGTCCCGGGAGATGCTGGAGCAGGCTCTTTTGTATCCCCGCCAGAGCGTAGAGCTGGGCATGGGCTACAAAAATGTTATGAGCGTAAAGGTGCCGGTCTACGAATTCAAAACCCGGGACACGGACCCGGCGGACATTTATCCTTACGGCTTTGCCCATACCTCGGGAGAACTGGACGATGCCCTGCATAAGCTGGCCCTGGTTTTTGAGGATATGCTGGAACTTGCCCAGATAGAGAAAACCATGCAGCTTTTGGCCCAGGACATCGAAAAAACCCGTCGGCGTGTCAACGCCTTGGAATATGTGATGATTCCGGAGATGCAGGCAAATATCAAATATATTTCCATGAAGCTGGAAGAAAACGACCTGGCTACAAAGGTGCGCCTTATGAAAGTCAAAGACATGGTTCTGGAGAAGGCCCACGATTTCAGATATCCGTGAGGTTTTCGGCCTGAAAACTCATACTGTATTTGTTTGCCTCCTTTGGGAATACTACTCCCAAGGAGGCGATTCATTTGAAAACTGTAATCATGGCCGGCGGCGAAGGAAAGCGTCTGAAGCGGGTAAGCGGCGACTGCCCGAAGCCCATGATGCCCCTCCTGGGACGGCCGGTAATGGAGCACATACTGGAGCTGTTGAAAGCTAACGGTATCACACAGGTCTGCGTCACACTGCGCTATAAGCCGGAACAGATTACGGACTATTTCAAAGACGGAGCAGATCTGGGTATGCACATAGAATACCGGGTGGAGACTGAAGCCCTGGGAACCGCCGGCGGCGTAAAGGCCTGTATGGACTTTGTGGGCCAAGAGGATTTCTTGGTAATAAGCGGTGACGCGGTCTGTGACTTTGACCTGCGCCACCTTATATATGAGCACCAGCGAAGAAAACCCGACATTACGCTGGCCCTTTACCGGAACAGCGCGCCCCTGCAGTACGGGCTTGTCCTTACTGACCCCAGAGGCAGGGTGGTCAGCTTTATAGAAAAGCCGCCATGGGAGCGGGTCGTTACGGATCTCGTAAATACTGGAATATATGTGGTATCACCCCGGGCTATGGACCTTGTCCCCCAGGGGCAGTTTTTTGACTTCGCCAAGGACCTGTTTCTCCGTCTTATGGACAGAGGGGGCCACCTTCTGGGAGTGCCCATGTCGGGTTATTGGTGCGATATAGGTACGCCCAGAGCCTATTACCAGTGCAATCTGGACGCCCTGGACGGAAAAGTGCGCCTGCAGGATGTGCCGTTGGAGGACACAGAGCCGAAGGTTTTCGATAGGCCTTTACAAAGGTCGTTGTGGCCGGGCGCACAGGTCCGGGAGCTGCGCTGCCGCAACAGGGCGAGCCTCATGAGAATGATGTCGGAATACCTGTCGGAATTCGGAGCCGACTTTACGGACGGGCTTTGCCTGAATACGGAGAAAGGCAGGGTACGCATTTCCCCGGCGGCCAATAAGTCTGCAATAATTATCGAGGCGGAGGCAGGGGACAACAAGTCTTCGGCCAGGCTGGCGGCCGAATATGAAAATCTTGCCAGAGAATGCCAAAAGAATGAATAAATTTCACAAGGGCACGGTGGGATCGACCATGCTATTGTATATTTATGCACAGAAATTAAAAAAACCTGAATATTTTTAAAAAAAAGCTCTTGAATATTCATGGGAGATGTATTATAATTACGTCATAACCAATTATTGAAGATGGAGTGACGATAAAATGAAAAAGATTTCAAAAATTTTAGCAGCCCTTTTGGCCATGACGCTTTTGTTTGCGTTGAGCGCCTGCGGCAGCTCCAAAGGTGAGCTGAAGATACTGGACACCGAGTATGCTGTTGAGGAATATGCAATTTGCTTTGCAAAGGATAATGAGGAGCTTCTCGACAAGGTCAACGCGGCCCTTGCGGAGCTGAAAGAGGAAGGAGTCCTGGATAAGGTTATCGACAAGTACATCTCCGGCGCGGAGCATGACCTGACATTCCAGCAGGATGCGGAAGGCAAGCCCGAACTGATAATGGGCACCAACGCCGAGTTCCCTCCATACGAATATTATGAAGGCGACAAAGTTGTAGGAATTGACGCTGAAATTGCCGCCGCCATAGCCGATAAGCTGGGCATGAAGCTTGTGATTGAGGATATGGCTTTCGACTCCATAATCGCTGCCGTACAGAGCGGCAAGGTGGATATGGGAATGGCCGGCATGACAGTTAACGAAGACCGTCTTCAGAGCGTTAACTTCAGCACCAGTTATGCCACCGGAGTTCAAGTTGTTATAGTTCTGGAGGGTTCCCCCATAACCACTGTTGACGACCTCTTTGCCGAGGGAGCCAATTATTCCATCGGAGTGCAGACCGGTACCACAGGAGACCTCTATTCCACCTGTGATATTGAGGATGAGGGACTTGGCACGGTAGAGCGTTACAACAAGGGCGCCGACGCCGTTCAGGCTCTCGTTTCCGGCAAAATCGACTGTGTTATAATTGACTACGAGCCTGCAAAGGCTTTTGTTGAGGCATACAATAAATAATAGTGCTTGTCAAAATGCAACTGTATTGATACAGGGGCGGCGAAAACCGCCCCTGTATGCTCTCTGTTTTTTTGCTTATTTTCAGGCAGCTCTCTGAAAGGACATTGCCGGCCGGAGGGACGCCTTCTGCAAGGAGTGATTGGGCTCGATGACGGACTTAGCCTTATGGTTTGAAAAAATGAAAGACAATTTTATACTTAACTTTATTGCGGATAACCGCTGGAGGTATCTCTGGGAAGGCCTTAAAATCACGCTTAAGGTGACCTTCTTTGCTGTGCTTATCGGCATAGCTATAGGCGTAGTGGTTGCGGTAATTCGCTCCACCTACGACCAGACCGCCGAGACCGCGAGGAAGGGCTTTGGAAGGATGCTGCTGGGCCTTCTAAACGGGGTATGCAAATTATACCTTACTGTAATCCGGGGAACTCCGGTGGTTGTCCAGCTTATGATTACATACTATGTAATTTTTGTATCCTCCAACGATAAAGTTATGGTGGCTATATTGGCCTTTGGCATTAACTCCGGCGCCTATGTGGCGGAAATAGTCCGCAGCGGGATAATGTCCATAGACAGGGGGCAGTTCGAGGCCGGGCGCAGCTTGGGGTTCAATTATGTGCAGACCATGTGGAACATAATAATTCCCCAGGCTTTTAAAAATGTCCTGCCCGCACTGGCAAACGAGTTCATTGTCCTTTTAAAAGAGACGTCCGTTTCCGGTTTTATAGGTCTTCAGGACCTTACCAAGGGCGGCGACATTATCCGCAGCAGAACTTACTCGGCATTCATGCCTCTGATAGGCGTGGCAATTATATATCTTGTCATGGTCATGTTCTTCTCATGGCTGGTGGGCAAGCTGGAGAGGAGGCTTAGAATCGGTGACCGCTAATAACCAGAATACTGACAGGGAAGTCCTGATACGGGCAGAGGGGCTGGAAAAGCATTTTAAGGGCGGCGAAATCAAAGCCCTGGACGGCATTGACGCCGAGGTTTACAAGGGCGAGGTTGTGGTGGTTATCGGCCCTTCGGGAAGCGGGAAATCCACCTTTCTGCGCTGCCTGAACCTGCTGGAGGTCCCCACCGGCGGGAAAGTATACTTTGAAGGCACCGACATTACGGACCCAAAGACGAATATCAACGTCCACCGCCAGAAGATGGGCATGGTCTTTCAGCATTTCAATCTTTTCCCCCATATGACCATATTGAGAAATATGACCATCGCGCCGATGAAGCTGCATAAGCTGTCAAGGGAGGAGGCGGAAAAGAAGGCCACGGCTCTCCTGGAGCGGGTGGGGCTGGCGGACAGGGCTCACGCCTACCCTTCACAGCTCTCCGGCGGCCAGAAGCAGCGTATTGCCATTGTCCGGGCTCTCTGCATGGATCCGGAGGTCATGCTCTTTGACGAGCCCACAAGCGCCCTTGACCCGGAAATGGTAGGAGAAGTGCTGGATGTCATGAAGCAGCTGGCAAGGGACGGCATGACCATGGTGGTGGTCACCCACGAGATGGGCTTCGCCCGGGAGGTGGGCGACAGGGTCATTTTCATGGACTACGGCAAAATAGTGGAGGAAAACGTGCCTGAGCTGATTTTCACTAAACCCGGAAGCGAGAGACTCAGGAACTTCCTGGCAAAAGTGTTATAACTACCGTATTCCGGGGCCGCCCGTACGGGCGGCCCCGAAGCTTTAGTTTTCTGTTGTAAATAGTACAAGCCTTTGATATAATATTCAGTAAAAAATGGGGAGTTGGCCCGATGAACAAAAAATTGCAGAAGTTCGTAGAGCCCAGCATGAGGCTGTACCTGACGTTCCTTATAATTTTTGCCGTAGTCACCTTATTTTTTGATGAAAGACTGGCTGCGGCGGAGGGCATAGTCATTCTTCTGCTGTTGGTATATTACATTGTAAACAGTAGGCGCAGGCGCCGCGAACTCATAGAGTACATCGAATCCGTCACCTATAACATGGAATCGGCCAAAACTGACACTCTGATGAATTTCCCGCTGCCCATGGTGGTTTTCAAGCTGGACGACCATCAGGTAATCTGGGGTAATCAGGTTTTTTTTAATATTTGCGGGCGCGTGTCCCCGTCCTTCGAGGCTTACCTCACCGACCTGGTGCCGGGTTTTTCGGGAAAATGGCTCCTGGAGGGCAAAAACCAGTATCCCGGCCTTTTGGAGATTGGCGGGCGCAAATATCAGGTACACGGCAATATTATCCGCTCTGCCGACGATGAGTCGGTTCATAATTTTATGGGTGTGACCTACTGGCTGGACGTCACGGAATTTGACAACATCAAGCAGGAATATGCCAATTCCCGCCCTGTTGTGGGAATTATAGTGCTGGACAATTATGATGAGCTGCTAAAAAATGCTTCCGAGAGAAAGAGAATTGAGCTCCGGGGCGAACTGGAGGATAAGATAGCCCAGTGGAGCGACGGCAAGCAGGGCCTCTTGCGCAGATATGACAGGGACAGATACCTTTTCATTTTTGAGGAGAGGCATTTGCAAGGCATTATTGACAAGAAGTTTGAGCTTTTGGATTCTGTCCGGGAAGTTGTAAGCCCCAGCGGTATCCACGCCACCGTCAGTATCGGCATAGGCAGGGACGGCAGCAGTTTCGAGGAGAATTTCCACTTTGCCTCTCTTGGAATCGAGATGGCCCTCTCCAGAGGGGGCGACCAGGTCGTAATCAAAAACCGACACACCTTTGAGTTCTTCGGCGGCAGGGGCATGGAGGTGGAGACCCGCACCAAGGTCAAGTCCAGGGTCGTGGCAAACGCACTAAGCGAGCTTATCAGCGACGCTTCCCAAACCTTTGTTATGGGCCACCGCTATGCCGATTTGGATACGATTGGGGCGGCGGTGGGCATCTGCTGTATTGCCAGAAAACTTGGGAAAACAGCAAAGATAGTTATTGACCCGGAGTATAATGCCTGCAATGCCCTTGTCAGTAAGCTTGTTAGGGAAAAGGAATACGAAAACGCCTTTATCTCAGCCCAGGACGCTATTTTAATGGCAGACAGCAGCAGCCTGCTGGTGGTTGTGGATACCAACAGGCCGGAACAGGTAGAGGATCAAAACCTGCTCATGACCTGCAACCGTGTGGTGGTTATTGACCACCACAGGCGTGCTGCCAGCTATATTCAAAACGCTGCTCTCACATTTCACGAACCCTACGCCTCCTCGGTCTGCGAGCTGGTTACGGAGATCCTCCAGGAACTTGTGGATCAGGCTGATATTCTCCGCTGCGAGGCCGAAGCGATACTGGCGGGCATAGTTATGGATACGAAGAACTTTACCATACGCACGGGCGAGCGCACTTTCGACGCGGCCGCTTTTCTCCGCCGGGCAGGAGCGGACACGGCCCAGGTGAAGAAGCTGCTGCAAAACGATTTGGAGCACACTGTCGCCAGGTATAAAATACTCCAGCAGACAAGGCTCTACCGTGACAGCATTGCCATCGCCGTGTCGGAAACGCCCCAGGACCGGGTGGTTACGGCCCAGGCGGCGGACGAGCTCCTCAATATTTCTGGGGTGGAGGTCTCCATAGTGCTATGTCCTACGGAAGACGGCGGCGTAATTATTTCCGCCCGCTCCATCGGAGATATCAACGTACAGGTCCTTCTGGAGAAACTGGGCGGGGGCGGAAACAGATCCGCCGCCGGAGCGCAGCTTAAGGATATATCAATCAGGGACGCCGTGAATCGCCTTTTCGCGGCCATAGACAACTATTTAGACGAATAAGAGGAAGGAGAAAGCCATGAAGGTTATTTTATTGCAGGATATTAAAGGACAGGGCAAAAAGGGGGATATCAAGGAAGTTTCCAACGGATATGCCAGAAACTATCTGCTGCCCCGAAAACTTGCGGCGGAAGCGACGCCGGACAAGCTGAACACCCTTAAACAGCAGGAAAAGGCCAAAGCCGCCCAGGCCGCCAGGGAAAAGGCCCAGGCTGGGGAAACTGCCAGGAAGCTTCAAAGCATTATAGTAAGGATTCCCGCCAAGTCCGGGGGTTCTGGCAGGCTTTTCGGTTCCATCACGTCGAAGGAAATATCCGATGCCCTGCTTACGCAGCATGAAATAAGTATCGAGAAAAACAAAATTGTGCTTTCCGAACCCATAAAAAACTACGGCACCTATGAAGTCAAATGCAGGTTGGGGCATGAGGTAACAGGCGTTATTAATGTCATTGTAACAGAAGATAAATAAGATTTTCCCCATAAAGAGGTGATTCCATGGACGAATTGCTGGGCAGACATGTCCCATACAGCGCAGAGGCCGAGCAGGCGGTCATAGGTTCCATGCTAATAGACCCCCGATGTGTTTCCGAGGTCGTGGATAAGCTGAAGGCATCTGACTTCTATATCCAGGTCAACAGGGAAATCTATGAAACCATTTTTATGATGTTCAGTTACAGTCAGACCATTGACCCCGTAACTGTATTGGATCAGATGCGCATCCGGGGAGTGTTCAGGGACAACTCCCAGGAGTATCTCCTGGAGCTTATGCAGGTGACGCCCACCGCGGCAAACGTACTGAAATATGCCGAGATTGTCCGTGACCGGGCGCTGCTGCGCAATCTTGCGGCAGTGGCCGAAGATATACAGAATATGGTCTACGAGGGCACCGGCGAGGCGAATGCGATGCTGGAGGCGGCGGAGAAGAAAATATACGCGCTGCGCCAGGGCCGCATTGTAGGCGGGCTCATGCACATTTCCACGGTTTTGCAAAACGTGTACGACCAGATTTCCCAGGCAGCAGTCAGCGACAACAAAATACCCGGACTGCCTACTGGCCTTACAGACCTTGATGAGACGATACTCGGCCTGAACCGCGGAGAGCTAATCCTTATCGCCTCCCGCCCCGGTATGGGCAAAACCAGCATTGCCCTTAATATTGCCCTTAATGTGGCTAAGATCACCGGTAAAACCGTTGCCGTCTTTTCACTGGAAATGGCAAGGGAGCAGCTGGCTACCCGGCTGCTTGCCGGGGAGAGCCTGGTGGACAGCCAAAAACTCCTGACCGGGCGATTAAGTCAGGAGGAGTGGCGGCGCATTGGCGCTGCCGCCACAATCCTAAGTAGCACTGATATCAGGGTTGATGATAATCCCTCCCTGACAGTTGCGGACATGAACGCCCAGTGCAGGAGGATAGAAAAC
>FZPS01000010.1_pt290 | contig 10850 bp, 8 predicted proteins | sample 1817821 | NCBI WGS metagenome assembly FZPS01 (sample SAMEA104158645, study PRJEB21678) | metagenome | place: Germany | collected 2015-04-21 | reverse complement strand
CGTTTACCATGTCCGAAAAACAAGGACTCGTGGCCTCGCGGGAGAGAACTGTTTAAAATCTGGCTTTTTGTCAAAGTAAACGCACGTGGCACCGCTTGGGAAAAATATTTTCGAGGTAAAAAACGGGCCGGAAGAAAAATTTGCGAAGAAAAAGAAGAAAAAACACGGGGAAGAAGAGGTTCCACGCCAAAACGTGCATTTACTTTTGCTATTTACCCAAGATTCTTCTCCGCCAATCAACAGTTAGGAAAATCCCCCCCCCGAAATTTCAACCTTGAACTTTTCCCCCATCCACTTGATTCAGGGTGAGCCAGGATCGGCTTATTGCATCGAAAACGGGCCTCCTTGGCTGCCACGACGTTGTCTTTTCTCCTCCAAGATTCATTTCATCGCCATCACAAGGCTATTTTTTCGGGTTTGGATCCCTTCGAGGCGTGACGGTGCACACGCCGGTGAACCGGCGGTTTTCAGGAGAGTTGCGACCTGCCTTTCTATGAAACGGAAGTTTGAGGGTCATGCTGTGTTTTTCCGCGTGAAAAGACGATTTTTTTTCGGAGCCATCCCATAGGAACAACAAAAAACAGTCCGGGTGCATTGTAGTGCCTCTACGAGGCACATCTCTTTTAGGGGTCTACACCCCAGACTGAGGCCTATTGGCGCTAACTAAAGCCTGAAAAGTGTTGTTCTCCGCCGGCTCAGTGCCGGCGCATGTTCGTAGTTCAAGCTTTAGCATCGGGCGCATCGGGCGCATCGGGCGCATCGCACGCATCGGGCGCATCGGGCGCATCGCACGCATCGGGCGCATCGGACGCGGGGGCGAGAAGAACAGCAAAAGAAAAGCCAATAAGAACAAAAAAGAAGGAAGAATATCTTTAATTTTAAGTTTTTAAGAAAAAGAAAAGAAAATAGCCTGTCTGAGGATAATAATACGACTAGCTCTTGGCTCCAAAAAGGCACAGCGGCGCGAAGAACAGTAAAAGAAGAGCCAACAAGAAAGAAAAAGAAGGAAGAATATCTTTAATTTGAAGTTTTTTAAGAAAAAGAAAAGAAAATAGCCTGTCTGAGAATAATAATACGATTAGCCAACCGCCAAATTAAAACGGCAGAAAACCGCCAAATGAACTCGGCGACGACAGAAAAGCAGGCATTTATAGCTTTGCTCGGTTCATTTGCTCTAGAAGCAGGCGTCTGCGCTTGTATTCTGTCCGAATGCTTGAGCAATAGGAGGCGAACTCAGCAGTTTTCCCAGCCTGCTCCATATACTTGCCGTAAAGTTTCAGATACTTGACAACCTCGGCATATGCATATGCGCCAGTCGGCCCCAGTGCCTTTTCCACGAGTTTCTTCAGAATGGCCGCCGCGTCTTCGGGAATAGTATTTGCCCGCCAGTCTGCCAGCTTCAGCCAGCATTCCTCGGAAAGCTCTGCCCCCAGGGTTAGTTCCCAGGCGGCGCACTTGTCCCCATGATTGAAAAGCAGCTCCACTCGGCGTTGACGCAAATTCTCGGAATAATAATGTTTTTTGGATTTTGATTTAGCCTGTTTCTGCTCTAATTTTTCGAGGAAGGCTAGTGCCTTCTGGTAATATTCATCCTGGCGTTTTAGCTGCGCAGCGATTTTATACAGCCTGTTCAGCTGATAGTCAGACATATAGTTTTCCGTAAAATCTGTCCAGGCCAGCTCCAGTGCCTGCTGGCCTTTTCCGGCCTTTCGCAGCTCTTCAGTCAATAAATCCAAAATATCTCTAGAGTCTCTAAATGTCTTGGTTGCTTTCTGCAGCAATGGAATGATTTTGTCTATCATGTTCTGGCGGCGATATTCTTGGGCTAACGCCATGACATCGCTGGATGAAGCCAGACTCTTTTCCAAAATTTTCAGCTTCAGGCTGTCATCCTTGTGTTCATCGGCCCAACTCAGCAAATGATGTTCGATGTACTTACGTTCGCTGTTATAGCCATATTCGCCCAATTTGCGTGGTGAAAAAGCGCGCCATTTCTCTAAAGCCTTTGCCACCCATAACTCCTTGACCGGTTTCGACAATTTGTTGAAGGCTGCCGACAATACATCGAAGCCGAAATTGACCGCTTTTTTCTCCCATTCCGAAAAAACCCTGAATATTTCGTCGTTGGATTTGACTTTAGCATTGGCTGCCTTTGTGAAGAAGCTCATCATTTTTTCGGCAAACTCCTGCACATCTGGGTGTTCTGCTGTAGATGCATCCATAAACTTGTCCAAGCTGTATGTCGAGATGTCCCAGAGCAATTGCATTTCATGCTTTGCTGCCAGTTGGCTGAGCACTTTCAGAAAAAGGCTCTGCTGCCGGTAAAAAACTGCTTCGCAGTCATAGTCGTCATAGGAATCATAGTCGTCATCGTCTTCTTCCAGCATCTCGGCCAAAGCATAAAGTTCGTCAATCTTGCTTTTGAGTTCCTTTAATTTTGCACTGCCCTCAGCCGGAAGGTTGGCCATGCGATATCTTTCAATGACCTCTGTGTTGTTTGGAGACATCTCAAGAATGATTTTGACGAGTTCCTCAGGCTCACAGCCATGCAGAAAATTTTGCCAGTTGAATGCTGATTTATTCGTTTCAGTTTTTTTGTTTGCCTTCAGATAAGTCAGACCAAGAGCAACCAGGTGCTTGCAGAAACCTCCGGCACGTAGCACTGGACAGGTGCATCTGCCAGCCAGTTTGCCCTCGGCTACAGTAATGGAAGTGCGATAGAGCCGCGTTCCGCTCACGTCGCCGGTAAGTTGAATCCCGTCACAATACAGATGATGCACCGCGCCATTTTCAAAGTACTCCTCTCCCCGGGAATAAGAACGGCTTCCTGCCGAAGAACGAAGATAAGAAGGAGTCAGGAGTTCATCTATCGTTTTATTGTTCTGTGCCATATTCTTATTTACTTGTTGTAAGCGTGAAACATGCTTGCAGGAAGCAGTCGCCAAACTGGCGCGGCGGACGCCTTTCCGGTTCACGCTTTTTAGTCGCATGGTAAGCGTCCGTTCTGCCCACTGCTTTAGGCGGCAAACTTCACATAAGGTAATTGCAGTTCGCAAAAAAGCAAAAGACCGAAGCTAAACAAAAAGTCAGAGACTGGCTTGAAAAAACATACTGTCTTGCTGCCGAATTCGAGCCTGTGCAAAAAGATGACCTGGCAGGATTTTGGACACGAAGACACACAAAGATACACAAGGTCACACCAAGTCGTCTTCGTCTAAAATTAAAATTTCAGCCAAAAACTGCGTTTTTCAGGAGAATAAGAAATGGGAGCGGGGAGCAGCCTAAAGGCTGTACTACATACGTCGCCTCAAACGGTTTGTCCCGGCGCTCGGCACACTGCAGTGTTTGCCTACACCAGGATTGAACGCGGCTACTCTGTGCAGGTTGAAGCTTGAGCGGAAGGCCTACACTAAGGCTGCAGGCTCGTTTGCGCTTGCCGCAAAGCCAAAGCTGAAAAACTCGCCGTGCCTTGCTGTGATTTCGTGTCCTAAATCATACAGAGCATCTTTTTGGACGGGGGCTGGCGTTGTAACAAGCCGGCTTCCCGCTCCCGCTTTCCGCGGTCTGACAGATTTGCGCCGCGCCTCTGGGGCAAATTTATTTTCCGCGCCATTATATTATGCCTCTTGGTTTGTCTTTTTGAGTCTTCAACAGGTTTTGATTGTATTATGTATGATTTTTTTTCATGGCTGCACGAGTTGTTTTCCACTTTGCCGCCTGGTCTTTGGAATCTCTGCGTTTTAATCATGCTGGGCTTGCTTGCCTGCGGCGCCAACTATGCCAGCAAATGGCTGCTTATGCGCTGGTGGCAGAGACTGCGCCTGGCCACGGAGGCCAGGAGGCATGAAAGGCAGCTGCAGCTGGCCGTGATCGCGCGCCTGGCGAACCTGATCCCGGCATTGATCCTGGCCGGCGGCGCCTCGATGCCGGAGCTGAGGCTGAACCCCAGCCTGGCAACGGTGCTGCGAAATGTGGCCGCCGCATTCATGGTGCTCTGTGTGTTGCGTGCCCTCGATAAGCTGCTGGACCTGGCCGATCTGCTCTACAGAAAACGCCCGGACTCGAGGAGCAAGCCAATCAAGGGCTTTCTGCAGCTGGGCAAGATAAGCATCTTTATCGCCGGAGCCTTGCTGATAATCTCCACGCTGATCAATAAAAACCCGCTGATTCTGCTCTCCGGGCTGGGTGCCATGGCGGCGGTTTTGATGCTTATCTTTCAAGACACCATATTATCCCTGGTGGCCAGTCTGCAGCTGGGGACCAACGACATGGTGCGCATAGGCGACTGGATCGAGATGCCCAGCCAGAATGCCGACGGCGACGTCATCGAGATAGCACTGCATACCGTCAAGGTGCAGAACTGGGACAAGACCATCACCACAGTGCCGGTGCGCAAGCTGATCACCGACTCCTTTAAAAACTGGCGCGGCATGTTTGACACCGGCGGCAGGCGCATCATGCGCTCGCTTTATCTGGACCAGCGCAGCGTCAGATTCCTCAGCGACGAGGAGATAGCCGGGCTGGAGGAACTCACCGTCCTGAACCAGTATCTGGATGACAAGCAGAGGGAGCTGGGCGAGTGGAACGCCAGGCTGGCGGCGCTGGGCGCCAAGCCGGTGAATCAGCGCCGGGTTACCAACCTGGGCACCTTCAGGGCCTATGTCGAGCATTACCTGCGCTCACTGCCCGGCGTGAACCAGGAAATGATAATCATGGTGCGACAGCTGCAGCCCGGCCCCACTGGAATACCGCTGCAAATATATTGTTTCAGTTCCGACACTCGCTGGCTGGTATATGAAAAGGTGCAGGCCGACATATTCGACCACCTGCTTGCCATATTGCCGGTCTTCGGACTGCGGGTCTTCCAGGAAATCAGCGATGTGGCACATACCCCGATGCCAGCAGATGCCGCCATTACCTTGTAAAATAATTGGACACCAAGTCACACCAAGTCACATTAAGGCACACCAATCTTTTTAATGCTTCAGAGCCATCCCATAGATATTAAAAAACAGCTGTTTGAGGCCTAATTTCCGCAGTGACAGCCCCTTTTTTTTCGAAAACCCATTTTCGGTTTTTCTGTTTCTTTCCTTTACTCATAATCGCTCTTTTTTTGCTTTGCTGTCGAACTTTTTATGTTCTATCGTAATTGTTTAGAAGAACTCCTAATTTGCCAGCGGTGGCGCGGAGCCTGAAGGGCGTAATTGCCTGGGGAACAGGATATCCCAAAACCGGCGCCTGAAAGGCGCTACAAAAGAGACCTAAACCCTTGGATACAAACAAAATTCTGTAGTCAGCGCTTTTTCACGCCGGCTAAAGCCGGCTAAGAGCGCAAGCTAAAGCTTGAACTACGAACATACGCCGGCTAAAGCCGTCGGAGAACAACACTTTTCAGGCTTTAGTTAGCGCCAATAGGCCACAGCCTGGGGTTGAGACCCCTAAAAAAGGGGTGCCTCGCAGAGGCACTACAATGCATCCGGACTGATTTTTGTTGTTCCTATGGGATGGCTCTGTTAATGCTTCGCTTTTTGGCTGCCGGTTCTAATACAGTTTGAGTTTGGCCGACAGTATTTCTGCCTGGCAGGGTCTTCCTGCCGGGTCCAGCACTGTGTTGCCGGTCATTTCCCGGCGCACATCATGCAGGAATCCGGCCTGGCTGCCCTCGATCTGTATGTCGCCCTGTTGGCTGAGGCTGACAATGGCGCTGAGCGCCTCGCTGTAGATGACTTGATGCTGCACCATTTCGTATTGTCGGCAGAGGCTTTCAGGAAAAAGCCGGTGCGGCTGATTAAGCCAGTCGAAGGAGGCCGAGTTGACGTCGAAATAGGCCACGTTTTCCAGGATGCGCAGGTTGTTGCGGTGATAATGCCCGTTGAGTGCCATGATGACTCTGCGCTTGCCGGCGTTGGCCCGGCGAAATATCTTCAGTATTTGCTCGCGGTTGCGTATGCCTCTGCCGCCTTCGCGCTCAATGCTGGCGTGTCCCAGGATGATGCAGGGATGCGGGCTGCTCATAATGCAGTCTTGCAGCCAGCTGATTTGTTCCGGAGGCAGGGTTTCGCGGGTTTCGGGAAAGTCGAAGTAGTTGCGGAACTCGAAATGCGTGTGGCCGCCGGCGTGCCGGTAGTAGTTGCTGTCGATGAATATTAGCCTGAAGCCTTTGAGGTCGATATAATAATACTGATGCGGCATTTTATATGTCTCCAGCGCTTCGGCCAGCGAGCCGTTGTCGGTGTCGTGGTTGCCCAGGGCATGGAATACGGGCAGGCCGGCGGCTCGGAAGTCCTCGGCTATCTCCGGGTATCTGCCTGGCGCATGGCAGAAGTCGCCGAGGCTGATGACGCAGTCGGCGCTGGCCTGGCGGGCGCGTTCCAATATGCATTGCAGCCTTTCGCGCGCCTGGGTGTGGAAGACGCCGGGGTAGTGGTGCAGATCGGCGAAAACGGCAAATCGTAGCTGATGCTTCACGGTGGTGACTCTTTTTTGGGGCTGATGGGACAGGGTCGAAAAAGGCCGGCAACCTGAATAATGTATCCTCAAAAACTGAAAAAGATGGGGCTTGCGCAAAGCTGTGCAAGACGGATAGTAGAACGATGTCGGGCTTAGGCTTGTTGTGCCTTGCAGTCCAAAAACCTGCCAGTTTAGCTTATTATATTCTAAAAGCCCCAAAAAGACATGTTTTGGCGTAGATGCATTGTATGAATTTGAATAGTGCGCAATGAGTCGGTTTCCGCGTATTAGATTAAAATCTCCGCTTTCCAGTTGTTTTTTTCGGCAATTGTGGTAGATTTCCTTAAGACGCTTTTTCGTTTAGCACAGTTAGCCATGCCTTTCATCGCTCATTCCACATATCAGGCTCCGCCTTTCAGCGGCAATGCCCATTTGCAGACCATCATCCCGAGTTTTTTTCGCAAGGAGTCGGCGGTAGCCTATCAGCGCGAGAGTTTTGAGATGCCCGACGGTGACTTTGTCTACCTGGACTGGGCCTGCGGCTCGTCTCCCAGCTCGGATTTGGTGATCATCAGCCACGGTCTCTGCGGCAGCACGCAGCGCCACTATGTGCTCAGCCTGGTGCACGCCTTCCGTGCCATGCAGGTTGACTGTCTGGCCTGGAATTTTCGCCTTACCGGGCCTAGCCCGGGTCGGCTTTTGAAGATGACCACCAGCGACTCGAGCGAGGAGCTGGGCTGGATCACTGAACATGCCATAGCCAAGGGCGGCTACCGGCGCGTCTTTCATGTGGGCTACAGCATGGGCGGCAATATCTGCCTGCTCTACCTGGGGCGAGAGGCGCAAAGCCTGCCCGACGAGGTGGTCGGCGGCGCCGCATTCTGCGCCACCATAGACCTGCCGGTGTGTAGCCGCATCATGGACTCATCCACCGGAAAACTCTACACCTGGCATTTTTTGCGCAAGATGAGCCGAGGCATGCTGGAAAAACACAAGCAGTTCCCAGGGCAGATAGACTTGGAGACCCTGGCCAGAGTGCGCAGCTTTCGCGAATTTGACGAGCATTTCACTGCTCCCATGATGGGCTTCAAAGATGCCGACGACTATTGGCGCAGAGCCAGCGCCAGCGCCTGGCTGCATAAGCTAAGCGTGCCTACGCTCTTGGTCAACCCGAGTAACGACCCCTTCCTGGGAGGAGACTGCTACCCGCTGGAATGCGCTAGAAAAAGCCGGCTCTTATATCTGGAAACGCCTGAGGAAGGCGGGCACTGTGGTTTTATCGGCGCCAAAAACCAGGAATGGTGGCCGGCGACAAGAAGCAAGGAGTTTTTTGAACAGGCTGTGTCCCGAGCCGGCTGAAGTCAGACGGCCCCCGAAAAGGACGCATCGTAATGGCAAACCAGCAAAAAAGGAGGACACCATGACCATTGTAAGCATCGCCAGAGAAATGGGTTCGTTGGGGGAGGAGATCGGCGCGAAAGTTGCCGAGCTTCTGCAAGCCTCTCTGCTTGACAAGGAGTTCCTGGAGAAGCGCTGCTGTGACTTCGGGACCGATTTGAAGACCCTGGAGCGCTACGACGAGAAGAAGCCGGGCTTTTTCGCCTCCTTCTCTTCGGACCAGGACTTTTACCTGCATATGCTCAAGGCGGTCTTGTACCATGAGGCCGCCAAGAGCTCATGCGTCATCCTGGGGCGGGGCGGCAACTATCTGCTCAAGGCTCTGCCCAACTGCCTGCGTGTCCGTATTATCGCGCCCAAGGAGCTGCGCGTGGCCCGGGTCGCCCAGCAAGAGGGCTTAAGCGAGGACAAGGCCCTGAAGCTGGTCAACCAGAGTGACCGCAACCGCGCCGGCTTCTATCAGTATCATTTCAACATGGACTGGCGCGACCAGCTCGAGTACCATGCCGTGATCAACACCGAGGCGGTGGACAGCGACTGCGCCGCCTTCATCGTCAAAAGCCTTTGCGAACGCCTGATCAGCCCCGAGGACGAGCGCAAGGGCCTGAGCATGATCAATAACCGCATCCTGGCGCAAAAAGTGGCGAAAACCCTGCTTTTTGACAAAGAGCTGCCCATACAGTTTCTCGAGGTGCAGTGCCAGGACGGCAAGGCCACCCTGTTTGGGGTCTGCGGTTCGGACATACTTTGCCGCCAGGCCAAAGAGGCCGCCCTCGAAGTGGAGGGCATTAGCGAAGTGGTGAACCGCATACAAATCATCCGAGAGCAGCCTTTTCGAAGAATGTAGTGAAAACCCGAAGATAAGCCCCCCCTCGTAAAAAGCAGCAAGGGGGGGGACACTAAGGCACACGAAGAGACACAAAGGCACGGCATTTCCTGTCATTGTGTCCTATTCGTCTTGCGCATTCCGCATCCCTCGCATATCGTCTTAATTTCTCTTACAGAACATGGATTTTTTAGGTTTAAAAGGCAAGAACATCGTCTTAATGGGTGTGGCCAACCGTCGCAGTGTTGCCTGGGCTGCGGCCCAGGCCCTGCAAGAGGCCGGCGCCAATCTACTCTACGTTTTCAAAGACCCGGAGCTGTTGCAAAAGAATCGCTCTTTGATCGGTGCGGCGGCGGCCATTTGCTGCGACGTGGAGTCTGAGGAAGAGATGTGCGGTTTTGGCGCTGCGGTGGCCGCTCATATGCCCCGGGTTGACGGCTTGGTTCACTCCATTGCCTTTGCCAACTTCAGCGAGGGTGTCAAGCCCTTTCACGCCACCTTGAAAAAGGATTTTCTGCAAGCGCTTGACATCTCCTGCTTTTCGCTGCTGCAGGTCTGCGACCAGCTTAAGACGCTGTTTAGCGAGCGGGCCTCCATAGTCACCATGAGCATCTCTAGCACGCGCATGGCTTCAGAGAACTATGGCTACATGGGGCCGGTGAAGGCGGCCCTGGACTCCAGCGTGGCCTTTCTGGCCAAGTCGCTCAGCGCCGAGCTTTCCCCCCGCATCCGTGTTAACGCGGTAGGCGCCGGCCTGCTCAGGACCTCTTCTTCGGCGGGCATCCCCGGCTATCTGGATGCCTACCTGTATGCCGAGAAGGTGATACCGCGGCGGGCTTCCCTGGAGACCTCCGAGGCCGCCAATGTCCTGGTTTTTTTATTGAGTGAGCGTTCCAGCGGCATCAATGCGCAGACCCTGGTGGTGGACGCCGGCATGAGCGTGAATTATTTCGACCGCGACATACTGCGCATTGTAAGCCGCGATTAACTTTGTATCTGCATTTCAGAAAGTGAGACCATGAAAGAGACCTTAGCGCAGCTTTTGCAGCTAGACCGTGATTTTGTGCTGCCCACCTATGGGCGCGAGCTTATGCTTGTACGCGGTGAAGGCTCCCGGGTCTGGGACTATTATGGCAATGAGTATCTAGATTTCGGCATGGGTATCAGTGTCTGCAACCTGGGGCACTGTCATCCGGCTGTGACTGCTGCCATACAGGAGCAGGCCGCCCGCCTGGTGCACTGTTCCAATCTCTATCACAACGAGTTGCAAGCCCGTCTGGCGGCAGTCATCGCCGGTCTCAGTTTTGGCGGCAAGGTGTTTTTCTGCAACAGCGGCGCGGAGGCCAACGAGGGCATGATTAAGTTCGCCCGGCGCTGGGGCAGCCGCAACGGCGCGCGCAGCGAAATCATCTGCGCCAGCCATTGTTTCCACGGACGCACCCTGGCCACCCTGGCTGCCACTGCCACCGCCAAGTACCGCGAGGGATTCGCACCGGACATGGGCGGCTTCGTCTTCGCTACATACAATGACCTGCAAGCGGTGCGGGACGCCATTAACAGTAATACGGTCGCGGTCATGGTAGAGCCGGTGCAGGGAGAGGGCGGCGTGCACCCTGCCAGCAAGGAATTCTTGCAGGGCCTGCGCCAGCTTTGTGACGAGAAAAACCTGCTGCTTTTGCTAGACGAGGTGCAGACCGGCATGGGGCGCTGCGGACACTATTTTGCCTATGAAAATTTCGGCATTGTGCCAGATGCCATAAGCCTGGCCAAGGCTCTGGGAAACGGCTTCCCTATGGGAGCCTTTGTCATCCGCTCTGACTATGCTTCGCTTTTTGCACCGGGTGTGCATGGCAGCACCTTTGGCGGCACGCCGCTGGCCTGCGCCGCCTCGCTAGCCGTATTCCGGACTATGGAAGAGGAGAACGTGATCGATAATGTGCGCCAGATGAGCCGCTATCTCTTTGCCAGACTCGAAGAGCTGAAACGGGAGTTCGCCATGATCAAAGAAGTGCGCGGACTGGGACTGCTTATAGGCTTGCAGATAGGCGACAAGGTGAAGGAGCTGCAGAAAGCCTGCCTTGACCAGCGATTGCTGGTGCTGACCGCCGGCGAAGGCGTGCTGCGAATGCTGCCTTCATTGAAAGTGAGCCGGGAAGAGATAGACCAGGCATGCCAA
>FZPS01000062.1_pt2614 | contig 10851 bp, 9 predicted proteins | sample 1817821 | NCBI WGS metagenome assembly FZPS01 (sample SAMEA104158645, study PRJEB21678) | metagenome | place: Germany | collected 2015-04-21 | reverse complement strand
GAAGGCTATCAGTTCCAGATCCACCCTTCCCATACTGGAAGGAATTTATGTAAAAGCATACAAGGGTGTATTAAAATTAATAGGGAATGATTTAGACATAGGTATTGAATGTTTTTTAGATGCTAACATACTTCAGGAAGGGGCTGTTGTTATTCCTTCCCGTATTTTTGGAGACATCATCCGCAGGCTGCCCGATGATCAGGTTGAGATTGAGGTCTCTGATAAATATGTAGTTAGTATAAAGACTTCCAGTTCTCATTTTGAAATACAGGGAATACAGCCAGATGAATATCCTGATCTTAAAAATGTTGAAGAGAATGATCCTGTAGAAATAGAGCAAAATCTGTTAAAACAAATGATTCAAAATACTATTTTTGCTGTAGCAACCGATGAAACCAGACCTGTATTAACAGGAGGGCTGGTTGAAATTAAAGACGGAAATATTAATATAGTTTGCCTGGATGGTTATCGTTTGGCTATAAGACGAGGTAAGGTAGAAAGCAGTAAGGAAATAGATGTAATAATACCAGGTAAAACCCTAAATGAGATAAGCCGCATTATTGAAGACAGCGATGAAAAGATAAGCATAAGTATAGATGATAAGCATGTTCTATTTGACATGGGCTATACCCGAGTTATATCTAGGCTCCTTAGTGGTGAATTTATTAATTATACACAGATAATTCCTCAGGAGTATAAGACTCGAATTAAAGCTGATGCAAAAGTTTTATACAGTGCTATCGAAAGAGCCTCCCTTTTGGCAAGAGAAGGCCGAAATAACCTTATTAAACTAAATATAAAAGAGGATAAGTTAGTTATAAACTCCAATTCTGAACTGGGAACAGCACATGAAGAGGTACCCGTTGAGATGGAAGGTAAAGAGATGCTTATAGCTTTTAACGCCAGATATTTTATGGATATACTAAAAGGAATTGGAAATGAAGAAGTATATATTGATTTTACTACTAATGTAAGTCCTTGTGTTTTTAGACCTTTGGAGGGAGATAACTTCACATATCTCCTACTTCCTGTAAGAATTAGTGTATAAAAAAGCGTAACTGGAGGAAACAGTTTTGGAAAAAATAACTATTAACACAGAGTTTATAAAGCTTAATCAGCTGTTAAAATGGGCTGGTATAGCTGACACCGGCGCCCATGCCAGTCAAATGATCAAGGACGGTCTTGTAAAGGTAAATGGTCAGCTTGAAACCAGAAGGGGAAAAAAGATATACCCTGGGGATAAGATATTGCTGGATGATAGATATGAATTCCTGGTAGTCAGGGAAGGATGATTTAAAATTGCATCTCAAGGAACTGAGCCTGATAGATTATAGGAATTATGTAAAGTTAGAGCTAAAGTTTAGCTCTAATTTAATTGTTTTGTCAGGAAGGAATGCCCAGGGAAAAACCAATATACTGGAGTCAATCTTTTTATCCAGTACCGGGCGATCCCATAGAACTCCCAGGGACAGGGAGCTTATCCGATGGGGTCAAAAGGAATCTGTTATAAGATCTTTGGTTGATAAAAGAGAGGGGCCCAGCCTTATAGAGATAACTCTGAGCCAGAAGGACAAAAAGAAAATTAATATAAATAGTATGACAGCTCAAAGGCTGGGCGAGCTTATGGGCCATATTAACAGTGTTCTTTTCTCTCCCGAAGATCTAAAGCTGGTTAAGGGAAGTCCCACAGAGCGGAGAAGGTTTATGGATATGGAAATATCCCAGGTAAGACCCAAGTATTTTTATAGCTTGCAGCAGTATAACAGGCTGCTCAACCATAGAAATAATCTTCTTAAGGAAATAAATGAAAATAGCAGTCTTAAAAAGACCCTACCCGTTTGGGATGAACAGATTGCTAAAGTAGGTTCCTATATTATAATGCAAAGGTTAGCATTTATTGAAAGTATTAAAAAAATAGCCAAAGAAGTTCATAAAGAGATTTCTTTAGAAAAAGAAGATTTAGATATTGCATACAATTCTTCCATTAATTTTGATTCAGATGATGCATCTGGTATAGTAGAAGACTATTTAAAAGAATTGGAGTCAAATCACGAAGAAGATATAAAGAAGGGTAGGACAGAAAAGGGATGTCACAGGGATGATCTGTCTATTTGCATAAATGGTGTGGATGTTAAAACTTTTGGATCCCAGGGTCAACAGAGAAGCACGGTACTATCTTTAAAACTATCTGAAATTGAGTTGATGTTTAAACAAACCGGAGAATATCCTCTTCTGCTACTGGATGATGTAATGTCAGAACTTGACAAATTTAGACAATCTAAATTATTGTCCTATTTTAACAGGGTTCAAACTTTTATGACTATGACAGATTATTCTGATCTTCCAAATGAGATAAATAGCAATATGGAAATATACGAAGTATTTGGAGGGAAAGTGGCTAAAATTTAATTTTTTCTTTAAATATGGGATAAAATAAGATATAATAAAAGAAGAATGTTCAAAGACAGTTAAGATTTAAGAGAGGCCGGTGGATTTCGTGACACTACATTTAGGAGGAGATGTTATCATCTCCATGAAAGATGTTATTGCTATATTTGATATAGAAACATCTATGACTTCAGAAGTAAATAAAGAATTTTTGGAAATTGCAAAAGAAGAAGGATTTATTAAAAAAATATCGAAAAATGATCCAAAAACTTTTGTATTGGCAGAATTAGACCACAAAACAATGATATTTTTATCCCCTATTTCATCTTCAACACTTTTAAAGAGAACCGGATTTGTAAAGAATATTTCATCAACAAATAGCAAATAGAAACAAGGGGGATATGATGGAACATAAAGATATTAACAAAAATAATGATTATAATGAATCTCAGATTCAAGTGCTAGAAGGCCTAGAAGCTGTACGTAAAAGGCCTGGAATGTACATTGGAAGTACCAGCCTCCGTGGTCTTCATCATTTGGTATATGAGGTAGTAGATAATAGTATAGATGAAGCTATGGCAGGCTTTTGCGATAATATTGAGATTACAATACACAAGGATCTATCTGTAACCGTAAAAGATAATGGTAGGGGTATTCCAGTAGGTATACATGAGAAACTACAAAAACCTGCTGTAGAAGTAGCTCTGACGGTTCTCCATGCAGGTGGAAAGTTTGGAGGAAGCGGCTACAGTGTATCCGGAGGACTTCATGGAGTAGGTGTAGCTGTAGTAAATGCTCTATCTGAATGGCTAGTGGTAGAAGTTAGAAGGGATGGACATATTTATACCCAGCGATATGAGAGAGGTGTCACTCAAACAGACCTAAAGATAATAGGGGATACAGAGGAAACTGGTACCACTATAACCTTTAAACCAGATCATTTAATCTTTGATGATTTAAATTTTTCCTTTGATACTCTTGAAAAAAGATTAAGAGAACTAGCATTTTTAAATGCAGGTATTAAAATAAGCTTAAAAGATGAAAGGGATGGAAAAGAAGAGGAGTTTCATTATGAAGGGGGTATAGTATCCTTTGTTGAATATTTAAACAAGAGGAGAAAGACTCTTCATAGCCCACCTATATATATTTCAGGGGAAAAAGGAACAACCTCAATGGAGGTGGCTCTTCAATACAACGATTCCTTTAATGAAAATGTATATTCCTTTGCAAATAATATAGATACCCATGAAGGAGGAACCCACCTTAGCGGATTTAGGTCAGCTGTAACCAGGGTTATAAACGACTATGGCAGAAAGTATAACTATTTAAAAGCCAATGACAGCAATCTCTCTGGAGACGACACCAGGGAGGGTCTTTCTGCTATTGTCAGTGTAAAGTTGACAGATCCACAGTTTGAAGGTCAAACCAAGACAAAACTTGGAAATAGTGAGATAAGGGGCTTTGTAGAGAGTACAGTAGCCCAGGGTTTATCTGCTTATTTAGAGGAAAATCCAAGCGTGGCCAAGGTAATTATGGAAAAGGCCCTAACTGCTTTCAGGGCCCGGGAAGCAGCTAAAAAAGCCAGAGAGTTGACCAGGAGAAAAAGTGTATTGGAAAATACCGCATTACCTGGGAAATTGGCTGATTGTACTGAAAGGGATCCTGCCCTAAGTGAAATTTTTATCGTAGAGGGAGACTCAGCCGGAGGCTCTGCAAAGCAGGGTAGAGACAGACACTATCAGGCAATATTGCCCTTAAGGGGTAAAATACTAAATGTTGAAAAGGCCAGGCTTGATAAAATACTCTCAAATGAAGAGATAAGATCTATGATAACAGCCTTTGGTACTGGAATTGGAGAAGATTTTGATATTACAAAGCTTAGATATCACAAAATTATAATAATGACTGACGCTGATGTGGACGGCAGTCATATTAGAACTCTGCTACTTACTTTCTTCTTTAGATTTATGAGGCCCTTAATAGAGAATGGTCATATATTCATTGCTCAGCCTCCTCTATATCTGGTAAAGAAGAACAGAAAGGAATACTATTGCTACAGTGACCAGGATCTTGATGATCTTTTAAATGAGATTGGTAGAGAGGGTATAGAAGTACAAAGGTATAAAGGTCTCGGAGAAATGAATGCTGAACAGCTGGCTGATACTACCATGGATCCAGAAAAAAGAACCCTTTTAAAGGTGACCATGGAGGATGCCAGATATGCAGATGAGATTTTCACTATTTTGATGGGAGATAAGGTAGAACCACGTCGTGAATTTATTGAAACAAATGCAAAAATGGTTACTAATCTAGATGTATAAGGAAGGAATGTTAATTCATGGATTCACTCCATAATAAGGTTATAGACGTAAAAATTGAAGAAGAAATGCAAAAATCCTTTATCGATTACGCTATGAGTGTCATTGTAAGCCGTGCTATTCCAGATGTGAGGGATGGTTTAAAGCCTGTTCATAGAAGAATTTTATATTCAATGTATGAGCTGGGCTTAACACCTGATAAGGGATTTAGAAAGTCTGCCAGAATTGTAGGGGATGTACTGGGTAAGTATCATCCCCATGGTGATACTTCAGTATATGATGCCATGGTAAGGATGGCCCAGGATTTTTCAACCAGATATCTATTGGTAGAAGGCCATGGCAATTTTGGATCGGTGGACGGAGACTCACCTGCTGCAATGCGGTATACGGAAGCCAGGATGGCTCGTATAACTACTGAGATGTTGGCAGATATTAACAAAGACACCGTTGATTTTGCTCCTAACTTCGATGAAACCCTTAAGGAACCACAGGTTTTACCTGCCAGATTCCCCAATCTATTGGTAAATGGTTCGTCGGGTATTGCGGTAGGAATGGCCACCAATATTCCTCCCCATAATTTAGGGGAGGTAATAGATGGTGTTGTTGCTCTTATTGATGATCCGGATATTTCTATAGAAGAACTTATGGACTATATAAAGGGCCCGGACTTTCCTACAGGTGGTATTATACTGGGCAGGGAAGGAATTCGTCAGGCTTATACGACAGGCAGGGGCAGAATAATTACCAGAGCTAAGACCCATATAGAAGAGATTGGAGCTAATAGAGCGCGGATTGTTGTAACTGAGATTCCCTACCAGGTAAACAAAGCCAGATTGATTGAAAGAATTGCAGAATTAGTAAGAGATAAGCGAATAGAAGGAATATCGGATATTAGGGATGAGTCCGATAGACATGGAATGCGCATAGTAATAGATCTAAAAAGGGATGTAAACCCCAATGTGGTGCTTAATTATCTCTTTAAACATACTCAGATGCAGGAGACTTTTGGTGCAAACATGCTGGCCTTGGTAGATGGTCAACCCAGGGTAATGAACTTAAAGGAGATTTTGTACCACTATATAGATCACCAAAAAGATGTAATTATAAGAAGAACTAAGTATGATCTGGACAAGGCAGAGGCAAGGGCTCATATATTGGAGGGTCTTTTAATAGCCCTGGATCATATAGACGAGGTTATTAACCTAATTAGATCATCGCGTACTGATCAGATAGCCAAGGAAGGGCTAATGGAAAAATTCGCTTTAAGCGAGAAACAGGCCCAGGCAATTCTGGATATGAGGTTAAGGCGTCTTACTGGACTGGAAAGGGATAGGCTGGTAGAAGAGTATGAGGGTCTGTTAAATACCATTAAAGAACTTAAGGATATATTGGCTAATGATCACCTGCAATATGCAATAATCAAAGAGGAGCTATTAGCTATAAAAAATAAATATAATGATGATAGAAGGACTGAAATTACATCAGCTCCAGGAGATATAGATATAGAAGATTTAATAGATGAACATGATGTAGTCCTTACATTAACTCACTTAGGCTATGTAAAAAGAACCCCTCTCGATACTTACAAAAGCCAGAGAAGGGGAGGTCGGGGTATTACAGGACTCCAAACCAGGGAAGAGGATTTTGTCTTTGATCTATTTATAACCTCTACCCATCAGCGCTTACTGGTATTTACCAGTTTAGGAAAAGTATATGAACTAAAGGCTTATGAGATTCCCGAGGCCGGTAGGCAGGCCAGAGGAACGGCAATTATTAACTTACTTGAACTAATGCCTGGAGAGAGAGTACAGGCTGTAATCCCTGTAAATGAGTTTGAAGAAGATAAGTATCTTTTAATGTGTACAAAGAGTGGACTGGTTAAGAAAACTCCCTTGGAGGAATATCAAAATATTCGAAAAGGTGGACTTATTGCCATAAATCTTAGGGATGGAGATGAGGTAATAGGAGTCCAGCTAACAGATGGCGATATGGAAGTTTTACTTGCCTCTTATAAGGGCATGTGTATTAGATTCCATGAATCCCATGTCCGTCCCATGGGAAGGGCGGCTATGGGAGTTAGGGGTATACAGCTAGATGAAGATGATTATGTTATAGATATGGGACTGGTATTTAGAGAAGGTCAGATATTGACCATTAGCGAAAATGGTTACGGTAAGAGAACCCCTATTGATGAATATAGATCTCAAAAAAGAGGCGGTCGCGGAATCATTACCATGAAAATAACTGAGAAAACAGGAAATCTAGTCGCTCTGAAGGTAGTAAATGAAGATGATGAGCTAATGATGATTAATTCTGAAGGAATAATTATTCGAATTGGAGTGGATGAGATTTCTACCATGAGCCGCAATACCCAGGGGGTTATGCTTATGAGAATAGAAGAGGGAAATAAGGTTGTATCTGTAGCCAAGATAAAAAAGGATGAAGATGAAGAGCTAGAGGTAGAAAAATAAAAAAACTTAGGGGGAATCTTTAATGGAAAAAATAAAGTTTATTAAAAATGAAAATCCCAGCCCGAAACCTAAGGATGAGGAATTAGGATTTGGTAATATATTTACCGATCACATGTTTGTAATGGATTATGATGTAGATAGGGGTTGGTACGATCCTAGAATTATTCCCTATGGTCCTATTGAAATGGAGCCCTCCTCTATGGTGTTCCACTATGGTCAGGCTATCTTTGAAGGTATGAAGGCTTATAGAAATGTCAATGGAGATATAGTAACCTTTAGGCCAATGGACAACTTCCACCGCATGAACCGGTCAGCAAGAAGGATATGTATGCCAGAAATTGATGTGGAATTTGTATGGGAGGCTCTTAAGACTTTACTCAATATTGAGAAGGACTGGGTGCCTTCCACCAAGGGTACATCCCTTTATATAAGGCCTTTTATGATTGCTACAGATCCTTTTTTAGGCGTACGTCCCTCTAATACCTATAAATTCTTTATCATTCTCTGTCCGGTAGGTTCATATTACCCTGAAGGATTAAACCCTGTAAAGATTTATGTAGAGGATAAGTATTCCAGGGTAGCAAAAGGGGGAACCGGTGAGGCAAAGGTGGCAGGAAACTATGCAGCAAGCCTATTATCTGGAGAAAAAGCCAAGGCCAAGGGGTATTCTCAGGTACTATGGCTGGATGCAGGTGATCATACCTTTGTAGAAGAAGTTGGCGCTATGAATATGTTTTTCAAAATAGATGGGAAAATAATAACAGCCCCTCTGGACGGAAGTATACTCCCAGGTATAACAAGGGATTCTGTAATAAAACTGGCTAAACACATGGGATACACCGTAGAAGAAAGGCGTATATCCATTGAAGAGGTATTTGAAGCTCATGAAAAAGAAACCCTTGAAGAAATGTTTGGTACAGGTACAGCAGCTGTTGTATCACCTGTAGGTATTCTAAGCTGGAAGGATAATACAATAGATCTAGGTTTAGACAAAATAGGGAAATTTACCAGTATGATGTACGACACCTTAACTGGTATTCAGTATGGAAACCATGAGGACATTTTCGGATGGGTCAAAAAAATTGATTAAGAAATAGTAGATATTTAACATTCATTTCATCACTGATTTGGAGAAAACTATGGCTTTTGTGTATTCCATAAGCCAAAGTTTTCTTAGCCAAATCAGCCTTGGAATAAACTTGGTAAATCCATTACTTATGAATAATTCTAATACTTTACACTTATAAGAGGCTATTGACATGTTCAATAGCCATTATTAATTATTTTGTTCTAATTTGTTAATCCTATTTTCCAGTTGAGAGGCCATCTGTTTATTAATCTGATCCTTGGCTGATTGATTAATATGGGATGCTTGTACATCATACCACCCCTGATTATGCATCACTTCTATAAAGAGTTTGGTATGATTTTGTTCTTCCTGCTGTATTTGTTGTAATGCTCTTATGACTTCTTCGTTAAAGGATTCCATTATACCATTTTCATATGCTGAAGATACGTATCTTTCTGTCATAATAGAATCAAGCAGCATATCTTTTTCTGACAGTTGATTCTTAGACATATATTAACTCCTTTCAATTAAAACATTGGGGCAGGTGGGTTAAATCCTCCTTGTTCAAGTAGTGATTTCAAAGTATTGGCATGATTGACTTCCTGTTCATATACCAGACTAAAAACCTTTTTTATTTGAGGATCCACTGCCTGTTCAGCATATAACTTATATTTATTAATACATATGTATTCAGCCCTTAATTGATCCTCCAAGATTTTTTTTCACTTTGGGATAGTTCCATCTTATATTCCTCCTGCATAAATGCTTTTATGTCATTATATTCTCCCAAAAAAATAAATTTATTAGAAAAATAGTTTCTATAAAAAGAAGGATTTTTCGAAATTACGTAGAATAGTATACCTATCGTAATAAAACCGTAAAAATTGTGTAATAAATCAACTTGGTAGAATACATAAAAAGGATGGATTAAAGTGAAAGGACGCAACTTAGGTAAAATAATAATACCTGTATGCTTGAGTGTACTTTTAACAGGTTTTACTATTCCTGATTTTAATATTAGTGCAATAAATAATTCTAATACAGAAAATATTAATATAATTGAAAACAAGCAGGAAAAACCTTCTGTTTATTCAATGTACATAAATGATAAAAATATAGGTCTTGTAGAGTTTCCTGCTCATAGCCTGAGGGTATATGATCAGGTTATAGAGAAGATAAAAAATAAATACGAAGAAGGTATCATCATTGAAGCAAACGTATATTTCAAAGAAAGCAATGGGGATCATATAATCAAAGACCAGGAACTGGTCAGTGCCATCGAGGAAGCTATACAGATAAAAAAGATGGCCCATGGAATAGTTATAGACGGTGATATAGCCTGTTATTTAAACAGTGAGGAAGAAATTCAGCAATTGTTGGAGATGATAAAAAATCCTTATCTGAAGGATGTGGAACAAAGGGAGAATGCATCTCTGGAGAAAATAGAAATTAAAGAAGAGATATCAATAAAACAAGATATGGTACTATATCAGGATATACTTGATATAGACAGTGCTTTTCAGGTTATAACTCAAGGACCAGATGCCCTTAAAACCTATGTGGTAAAAGAAGGGGATTCCCTATGGTCTATTGCAAATGAAAATGATTCATCGGTAGATGAATTATATGAAGCAAACCCAGATTTGGAAGGAGATATTATTCAACCTGGCCAGGAGTTGAAATTATTTGCACCTAGAAATCTTATAACAGTTATAACAGAGGAAAAGGTTAAGGAAACCGAAGAAATTGATTTCGAGAAAGAGGTTCGCCAAACCGATAAGCTGTATAAAGGCGAGAGCAGGGTGGTGCAAGAGGGTAGCAAAGGCGAAAAAGAGATAGAATACCTAATAATTAGAGAAAATGGTACACGAAAAGAAAAGAAGGTAATAGATGAGACCGTTATAAAGGAACCTGTCAATGAAATAATAGAAGAGGGTACTAAATCAAAGCCTACACCTAAGCCAAAAGCTACTAGTAAAAGAAGTACCAGCAGTAGTAGATCTTCCTCCAGTAGCAGTTCATCTTCGTCTAATAGGAGTTATACTCCTATAGTACGAAATGGTGTGGAGATGACTCCATGGTATGAGGGAGCCAATAAAGTATTTTCAAGGGGATCCGTGGCAAAAGTAACCCATGTAGATACAGGACTAACCTTTTATGCAAAGAGGCGTGGAGGCACAAACCACGCTGATTGTGAACCCTTAACTAAAAAGGATACAGAAATAATGAAAAAAATTTATGGTGGGTCCTGGAGCTGGAGCAGAAAGGCAATTATAGTTGAAGTCAATGGAAAGAAGATGGCAGCCTCCATGAACGGGATGCCCCATGGTAGATCCAGCATTAGCGGTAATGGTTTTTCCGGGCATTTCTGTATACATTTTTACGGTAGTAAAGGACATGGCAATCCCAGGCAGGATCCGGATCATCAGGCTATGGTAAAGCGGGCTTTAGGAAAGTAAAAAACGAATGAAATAAGAAAGGGGCTTTAGGAGCTTTCACATAGGGATTGAATAAAAACTTAAGTGACGGCTTTAAAGGTTAGCAAGATTAAGACCACATTGGAGACTAAATTCTCTGGTGTGGTTTTTTGATATTATTCTAAATA
>FZPS01000018.1_pt379 | contig 10851 bp, 8 predicted proteins | sample 1817821 | NCBI WGS metagenome assembly FZPS01 (sample SAMEA104158645, study PRJEB21678) | metagenome | place: Germany | collected 2015-04-21 | reverse complement strand
GTGCATCATGTTCATCAACCTTCAGGATATGTATCATGGAAGGTACTGCAACCATGCCCCCTCCTGCCCCAAAAAGTCCGTTGCACAGCCCCGTTGCCATACCAATTGCTAATATCTTCAGAATGTAGGCAGACTTATTCAAATTATTCACCTGTCCGGTTTCAACATTTGTCCAAGTCTAGATTATCCTTTGCAGCCTTTTTTATTCTCAGTATTTTATATTGATATGGCTAGTCATATTATAACATCTGTCCCATCTTCACTGCATCAAACTCAGCCTGCAGTTCAGTTGACGGCGGCTCCGTCAGCAGGGAGACAACTACTATTAATATACATGAAAACAGAAAGGCCGGCAGCAATTCATAGATGTCCCAAATACCACCCAGTTCGCGGACAACAAGCTTCCAGATAAACACCATGCTGCCGCCGCCCAGCATGCCTGCTACAGCTCCGGCCCGGTTGATGCGCTTCCAGAAAAGTGAAAAAAGCATCAGCGGACCGAAAGTTGCACCAAACCCTGCCCAGGCAAAAGAAACGATAGCAAATATTACACTTTCATCGTCCAGGGCAATCAAAACGGCAATAAAAGCAATTACCAAAAGCGTTATACGCGAAACCCACATAACATCCTTGTCACTGGCTTCCTTCCGTAACAATCCCTGATAGATGTTTTTTGCCAAAGAAGAAGCTGCTATCAGCAGATATGAATCCGAGGAACTGATAGTGGCGGCAAGAATTCCAGCCATGACTAGACCGGCCAGCAGAGGCGGCAGAAGATTGGTTGAAATCAGGATAAACACCTTTTCTGCTTCCGCAGTGCTGGTCAAAGTAACCGGGTAGAGTGTTCTGCCGACTATTCCTATAAGAACTGCTACTGCTAAGGAGATAATGACCCACACTGTGGCAATGCGCCTGGATCTGGTAAGTTCACTTTCATCGCGAATTGCCATAAAGCGCAGTAACACCTGGGGCATTCCGAAATACCCCAGACCCCAGGCGAGGGTAGACAGAATGGTAATGAATCCATAGCTGCCGGCTGAACCGAAAACCGGTTTTCCGTTTGTAATCAGCTGTATCCCGTTTTCATCCACTTCCGGACTGGCAATGCCAAAGAATTCAAGAAAACCGGGAATACTTTTTGAATTCTCTATTACGGCATTCAAGCCTCCTGCAGCAGAAGTACCGATAAATACCACCATAACCAGGGCTGTTACCATAACCAAGGCCTGCATAAAATCGGAAGCACTTTCAGCTAAAAAGCCGCCCACAAGCGTATACAGCAATACAAATACCGCACCTAATACCATCATTGACACATATGATGCACCAAACAGAGTGGAAAACAGTTTACCGCAGGTAACGAAACAGCTGGCGGCATATACAGTGAAAAAGATTAAAATGAAAACAGCTGATATTACCATAAGTACCTTTTTTTCTTCACGGAATCGGTTGGAGAAAAATTCAGGCAGGGTAATGGCATTGCCTGCTTTTTCGCTGTATCGGCGAAGTCTTTTTGAAACGATAAGCCAGTTCAGATATGTACCCACAGCCAGTCCTATGGCGGTCCAGGCAGCATCAGCAAGACCAAACCAATAGGCAACGCCCGGCAGCCCCATCAGCAGCCAGCCGGACATATCCGATGCTTCAGCACTCATAGCAACAACCCATGGCCCCAGGCTGCGTCCGCCGAGAAAATAATTTTCAGAGCTTTGGTTAGCCTTCTTCGCAAAGATAAGGCCTATTGCTACAACCACAGCCATATAGCCGGACATAGCAATTAACACTTGAATTCTATCAGGTTCCATTTCTTCCTCCATTTCTACTTACTCGTTTTATAATTATACATACTGTATCTATTTCTATACATTATAAAGGATAGGCGCATATAGTACAACCAATTATTGCAGTTTTATTTATCAAATAGATTCTAATATAGTTTGTCAGATAAAATTTACAGGGATCTCTTTATACATTGGTTATGCAAAAAGATGTCAACAAAAACAATTTGCAGTTAACTGTAAGCTGATGAGTAAACTAAAAACCCGCTTTTCAGCGGGTTTTATATACATTGTGGTGCGAGAGACGGGACTTGAACCCGTACGCCATAGGACACACGCCCCTCAAACGTGCCTGTCTGCCAGTTCCAGCACTCTCGCCCATTAGAATTAGGTTCCTTCCTTCCGGAAGAACCGCAATAATTATTATATCCATCAGATCTGTGTTTGTCAACAGCAAAGAGAAAAATGACAGGTATTTCAAATCACAAGTGTAAATTTCAGCTCAACATAATACATCATGGGACTAGGAACCAGTCTTCTATATTTCTGTAGATGCCTAATTCTCCTATGCGCCCTATACCATGTACCCGGTTGTCTGCCAGTAAGGAACCGGTTCGAAAATACAGGCTGATGACAGGCAATTCATCAACAAAAAGCTTTTGTATTTCTTCATACACTTCTTTTCTTTCTTCCTCCATATAGGTTACAGCAGCAAGATTCAGCAAATAATCCATTTCCGGATTGTTGTAGTATAAGAAACCGCTTCCGTTTCCGCCTGTTTGAGCCGAATGGAAAAGAACACGTAAATCAGGCATATTATCCAGGCTGTATCCTGTCAAAACAGCATCAAACTCTCCTTCTGCCATTTTTTCTTCCTGCAGCACATCCCAGGGAACCAATTCCACTTGAACATGAAAACCAAGCAAGCTCAGTTGTTCTGCAATCAGATATGCAGTATCCCTGCGGAAAGCATTGTCTTTGTTGGTCAGCAGGGTAAAGGCAAGATCAATCTTTTCTCCCTCTATCTCCCGATCCAGAACGGCATCGCCGTCCGTATCCTTCCATCCTGCTTCCTCAAGCAGTCTGGCTGCACGTTTTTCATCAAAGTCATATATCCTGTAGCTGCTGTTGTACAGCCAGGAGTCGGAAGGTATAGGTACATCCACTGTCTCGGCATTATTCAGATATACCTTGGATATTATATCCTTCCGGTTTATGGCATAGGCCATTGCTTTCCTGACATTTTTATCCTCAAACAAGGGATTTCTGCTGTTAAGTGCCAGGAACTCATAATTGGAGGTTAAATACTTATAATGCCCGGCATTGATTCTATTCAGGCGGGTATTGGCATATACCACTGTTGTGTCGACCAGATCTATTTCCTCTTTCTCAAATGCATTGCGAGCTTCATCATTGGTTTGATAAGTCCTGGCCAGTATTGAGTCGATATAGGGAGCACCATTCCACCAGCGTTCATTTCGAGTCAGTCTTATCGTACCTTCGTCAAATGAATGGGAAGGATCAATCCGGTATGGCCCTGTTCCAACAGGCATTAAGGCAGGATCATCTTTGCTGTCCATTATAAACTCCGCTGATTGATAGACACTTTTGGGAAGGACCGGAAAAGTCAGCAGATCCAGTAACTGATAAGAAGGTTCGCCCAGGCGGATATAAAAGGTATGAGGATCTCCGCTTCTAAGACCATATTCCACAATATTGGTGTTTTCAAATATATTACTTTGATAAAAAGAATCCAGGGCACCGCTTTGGAGAATCTGGAAGGTGAACAGTATATCCTCTCCGGTCATGGTTTCTCCATTATGCCATAGTACATCTTTGCGTACATCAAACACCCAAAGCCTTCCATCCGGCGATACCTCCCAGCCGGTTACCAGTGAAGGTACCGGTCTGAGATTTTCATCATAGGCTATGGGGCTTTCGTATATAAGGCTCAAAAAATTCAACATATCTCTTGACTGTGTCAGCAGAGGATTGAAAGTATCGGGGTTTGTCAGCGGAACCCGCAGTTCCCCTCCTCTGCGCGGAACCGGTTCGGTTGGTACAGGAGTATTTTCAGAAGGAGCTGTCTCCTCTGTACCTTGACTGTCCGGAGCCCAAAAAATGCTGCAGGCTGTCAGGACAGATATTAAAGCAACAAGCAGAATAATGGATATCGCCTTACTCATTCAGTCATAATCCTTTCCAAATGAGCTGCTGTTTGAACACTGCAGCTCCAAAGATGGATATATTTCCTTATATACTTCATAGGCTTTCAATACTTGTTCGATATAGTTACGAGTCTCTGAAAAGGGTATATAATCCAGATTATTTCCGTCTCGGCTGTACTCTCTGTTTCTCAGCCATTTGTCTACATTTCCGATTCCCGCATTGTAGGCTGCAAGTACCAACTCCCTGTTGTCGGGAAACCTGGATGTCAAATAGCCCAGATACCAACAGCCAATCTGGATATTTACCTCCGGATCATACAATTGTTTCTCTTCGAAATCAGCCAGGCCTATTTTCCCCGCAATCCATTCCCCTGTGCTGGGAAGAATCTGCATCAGACCCCTGGCATCCTTTGGAGAAACTGCTTCCGGCATAAACCTGCTTTCAACCCATATAACCGCAGCAGTCAGACAAGGATCCACTTCATATTTCGACGCATAACTGCAAATTTGATCTTCATACAGCAACGGATACCTGATTCTTTTTAGCCAATTACTGCCCTCCAGCAGATAAATTGCCAGGAATGCTGCTAACAAAATGAACAGAATCCATCGCAGCAGATTCCTTTTCTTTGGTTTTGCCATCCTATTTCCTCCGTTGCCTGACTTCTTTCAATATGCTTTGAACCTGGGCAAAAGTGTGATTTCTTGACCGGGAATTATCAATTACCCGATGAGCCAGTTCACGCTTGGTCTCAATATCCATCTGACTCTGTATCCGAAGAAGCGCTTCCTCCCTGGTAAGATAATTTCTTCTCATCAGTCTCTCTATCTGCAATCTTTGTGGAATATATACCAGCCATACCTCGTCCATCCATTTATCCCAACCGGATTCAAACAGCAAGGGCACATCCACTGCAACCAGATCCGGACATTGGTTCTTCTCTATTTGATCCAGCATACTTTCTATTTCGTCCTTTACTATTGGATGGGTCAGTTGATTCAGTTTTCTTCGGGCTCTTTCGTCAAAGAATACCAGAGCCGCCATTGCTTTGCGATCCATCTGTCCGTCCGGCAGAAAGTATTGTTCACCAAACTCACTACGGACTGCCTGCCAAACCCGATTGCCCTTTTCCGACAGTCCGGCATATACCTTGTCCGCATCAATAACAGTAACACCTAATTCCTTCAGCATTGCAGAAACAGTACTTTTTCCTGAAGCAATGCCGCCTGTCAAACCGATTTTCTTCATATTATATCTTCCTATTATGTTTCATACCAGTTGCTGCCTACACCAATATCAACTACCAGGGGCACCGATAATTCCACTGCATTCTCCATTTGTTCCCGCAGCAGACATTTTACCTCTTCCAGCTCTTCCCGGTGGGCGTCAATTATCAATTCGTCATGAACCTGAAGAATCAGTCTGGATTTCAATTTCCTTTTTTCCAGTTCGTCATGTACACGAATCATGGCCAGCTTGATAATATCGGCTGCTGTACCCTGAATAGGCGTGTTCAAGGCAATGCGTTCTCCAAAGCTGCGTACATTGTAATTTCTTGACTTCAGCTCGGGAATATTTCTTCTGCGATTCATGAGAGTAGTTACATACCCATTTCGCTTGCCTTCAGCTATTATCCGATCCATGTACTGTTTGACCATTGGAAAACGCTGCATGTAGCTGTCTATATATCTCTTTGCACTGGCCCTGGTAATCCCCAGATTTCTTGCAAGGCCATAGTCGCTGATGCCGTATACAATACCAAAATTAACTGCTTTTGCACTGTTCCGCTGTTCCTCCGTTACCTGCTCCATAGGGATGCCAAAAATGTCAGCAGCAGTTCTACGATGAATATCCTGCTTGTTTCTGAAGGCTTCTATTAAGTTCGGATCTCCTGAAATATGAGCCAACACACGCAGTTCAATCTGGGAATAGTCTGCATCCACCAATACATGATCTTCATCACTGGCAGTAAACACCTTGCGTATTTTTCTACCCATTTCAACCCTTACAGGTATGTTCTGTAAATTGGGTTCAGTACTGCTGATCCGTCCGGTTGCGGTAACCGTTTGATTGAAACTGGAATGTATCTTTCCGTCATTAGGATTGATCATATGGAGCAAACCATCAATATAGGTAGACTTCAGCTTCATCACCTGACGGTAATCTATAAGCTTTTCTATAATGGGATGCATACCTGATAAATTTTCCAATACTTCTATGTCAGTGGAATAACCGGTTTTCGTTTTCTTTTGGACTGGCAGCCCCAATCTGCCAAACAATACTTCGCTTAACTGCCTGGGAGAATTCAGATTGAATGACACACCGGCCAGCTCAGTTATTTCCTCAGTCAGACGATTTATATGGGCAGAAAACTCAATCTCCAGCTGCTGAAGAATGGCTTTGTCCACCTTGAAGCCTGCCAGTTCCATACCGGCCAGGACCCGGATTAGTGGATGCTCAATTTTCTGATAGAGACCGTTCATTCCCTCATCTTTCAGCTGTCTTTTTATTGCACCGGCTAATCGCAACAGATCCGATGCATCTGCTTCTGAAACATCAGTATTGGTATATTCATAAAGAAGCTGTTCAACATCATATTTGTTTCTGACCGGGTCAAGGAGATATGCACCAATCTGTGTATCGAATTCCAGTCCTTTTACCTGGATCCCCAGCTTGTAAAGCCCCAAAATCATGTTTTTGGCATCATTGGTTGTTTTTAGAATTTGACTGTTTTCAAAAAAAGGCTTCAGGCTCTGCCAAACCTCTTCTTCCTGCAGTCCTTCTCCCAGTAAATCATCCTTCAGGCACAGCTTATATACCTCATCCTCCTGCCAGGCGATGCTGATATTCGGCTCAAGCATGACAGCTGCTTCTTTTTGTTCCATCAGCTGCTGTACAAACGTCTGCAAATCCGCTGTTTTTCGAATTTCTATTACGGTTTTGTCTCTCACGGCGGCCTCTTCCGACTCCATAGGATGCACTTCAAACAGATCCAGCCGCTCGATGATGGTGTTCAGTTCCAATTCCATCAAAAATTGCTTTAATTCAGGTGTCTCAGTTATCACCAAGGGTCTGGACAAAATAGAGCAGTCAATGGGAACATCCCGCCGAATGGCAGCAAGTTCCTTGCTTAGTAGGGCATGCTGCCTGTATATCGTCAGGTTCTCTCTAAGCTTGTTCCTTTTGATGTTTTCAGTGTTTTTCAGCACATTCTCCAAAGTGTCGTATTCCTTCAGCAGGCTGACAGCAGTCTTAGGACCGATACCCGGAACACCGGGGATATTGTCGGAAGAATCACCCATCAGACCCTTCATATCAACCAGCTGCACCGGTTTTAAACCGTATTCTCCGGCTATTTCATCCAAATCGTATCTGTATATATTCGAAATGCCTTTTTTGGTCAACAGAACCTCTGTATGTTCTGATACCAGCTGCAAAGCATCCTTGTCTCCAGTAACCAGGAGAACATGCTGTCCGGTATTGCCGCAGGACTGGGATACAGTACCCATAATATCGTCTGCCTCAAACCCATCCGCTTCATAGATAGGTATGCCCATTTTCACCATTGCTTCCCGAGCCAGTTCAAACTGGGGCACCAACTCCTCCGGTGCCTTCTGACGGGTACCCTTGTATTCAGCATATATCTGATGCCTGAAGGTTGGCGTCTTTTTGTCGAAGGCTACTGCCAGTGAGTAGGGCTGATAGTCCTGAATCAGCTTAAGAAGCATGTTCAAAAACCCGTATACTGCATTGGTGTACACGCCCTTTCTGTTGGACAGAATCGGAATTGCGTAAAATGCTCTGTGCAACAGACTGTTTCCATCTATTACCATTAATGTTTTTTGCATGCTTATACTTCACCTGATCCCTATTAAATACTTGTTTGACCAATTTATGCACTACTACTGTTGTACCTATTTGACTTTATCATATTTTTTCATATTACACAATGCAGCATTTTGCCGCCTTTGAAGTGCCGGAAGAATCTGACCGGTTCTCAAGAAACTCATACTCATCAGGATTAAATGAACTTAAAAAGGTGAAGCTGCGCTTCACCTTTTGGTTTTGAGTATTTTTACTGTCAGCAGCAGCAAGGCCGCCAATGCAGCGCCCAGTGAGTATTTTATAATTCTTGGCATCCCCCGGGCGGAATGATTAGCCAATGCTTCATCGATTGGTTTAACATTATCTGTTGGTAATAATAAACTGCCTTTCTCAGTCGTTGCATCGTCAGCCTTTGCAAAGCCATCCCTGGTTGTTGCATCGTCATCCTTTGCCAAGTCATCCCCTGCAGATATAAGACTTTCAGCATCCGCACCCTCTGCTGACTCTTCGTTCAGTCCGCCGGGTTCGGAATAACTCTCATCCGGGCAATTGGCAAAATCGTTTGGTTCTGCTTCTTCAGAGCCTGCGGTTTCTGCAGTTGCCATTATGTTAGTGTCTGGCCTGGGCTTGTTGTCTGCCATATTTTTCATTGAATCCGGCATCCCTCTTCCTATTAGGAAAATAAGGATTGCTGCAGCCAGAGGAATGGCAATATGCTGCGGCCGTATCAGCAACCTGTGCGGCTTGGAATTTTCCTTCCTGAGCCTGTAAAGAATTCGTTCATGGAGGCCATGAGGCAGTTCCTGTTCGGGCAGATTATTGCATTGCTTTTTGAGCGTTTCCAGTTCCCCCCATATTTGTCTGCATTCCGGGCAATGAGGGAGGTGTTCCTCCAGGATCTGCTGCTGACGCTGTTTCAACAGCTGTTCCTGATAGGCTGCTATATATTTACCGCATCTGCAATTTCTCAATCCATCCTCCCCCTTTCTGTACAATTACCATCCTTATTACAGAAAAGCAATCTCATACGGAATAGACGGAGCGAGAGGCAAAAGGTTGCAAGAATCCCGGATAATAGTACCAAAATATTAAACAGGCACCTTAGCCTTTCTGTTCATGTTATATGGATGGAACAATCCCTCAGTAGGTTTTAATTCCTGATCAAAATGAATCGTAGCATGATGCATGTACCTGTTATTGATGTAATATCGCAAATCAGTCATAGTTGCCTTAATTCTGCCATTTTCCAGCTTTTCAAAGGATATATGGTACTCTTTCGTAAACTCATGAAAGAAACGGCCAAGCTCCGTATCCATAACCAAATCCCTCATCCAATCATCTGATTGGGTTAAACGGTCCCTCAGCTCTGTCTTGCTGTTAATCATGCTGCATTTTCCTGTTGCTATTTCCTCTTCTCCATAAGCTATAAAATCCCAACTGAAAAAACCATTCATAGATGGCAGTAATACCAGCCGATAAACCGGAAACTCAATGGTACGTACAAGAGCTGAACGAATCCGGACTTTTTGGATCAATCGGAACAGCAAATAGACAGCAAATGCACCTGAACTCAGTATAGTATACAGGGGATTGACTGCATGTAACCAATAAACTGCTGCTGTAGCCGCAATCAGGAAGGGATCAAATGAAAGCATCAGCCCGGTTCCGATTTTTTTGTTCCATATCGGCCAGAGCAGCTTTGCACCGTATGAATTAAATACATCAAGCCCGACATGCGTCAGGCAGCCGATATAGGTCCAGAGAAATATACTCCAAAATCCACTCCCCTGAAACAGCATCTGTATCAAAAATGCCGCTGCTGCTGAAAGAACTGCCATTCCCAGAAGAGAATGGCTGGCTCCCCTGTGACTTTTCAAGTATGCATAATCTCCCTTATATTGCATTATTATATCCCCGTCCGGTATAACCGATCCGATCAGGCAGCCCAGTGCCATGGGATTGGACAGTACACTTCCGCCGCCGCTGAAGCTGCCGACAGTCATACCGACCAGGGCATGAGTTATTGGGTCCAATGCTTTTTCGCCCCCTGGTTTACATAATAAAAAAACAAAGCCCTTCCAGTATATCACATATGCAAAAGGGTGGGAAGATAAAAAACAGGGAAATAGTTGAATAGTACTTGTTGCATTCTGATTTTTATTATGCTATCATATTTATTGTCGCCGAATGGCAACGAATAGTTCCTAAACAGCGACAAATCCTTTTAGGGATAAATATTTGCCGAAGTGGTGGAACTGGCAGACGCGCTGGACTCAAAATCCAGTGGAGCTCAAACTCCGTGTGGGTTCGAGTCCCACCTTCGGCACCATAAATAAAGGCTTCCAGGGATACGGAAGCCTTTTACATTTTTGTTGTATATCAATTTGTACATCCTTTTTGCCTACTTAAGCGGGAAAATTGCATTGAAAAAAGCTGCAAAAGACTTCAGCATTTGGCTGAAGTCTTTTTACAGCTTTTGATTGCAATGGAATTATTGTCCTATTATTCTTCACTTTCCTCTTCCAGTACTCTGTGCCCTTTCCTGCGATCCAAAATATCTTCCAGCTGAGGCGGGAACAGAGGCAGGTTGAATATATCATCGCAAACCGACTCAGCAAACTCTTCACACGGAGGAATTTCACAGAAACCGAACGATGGAATCAACAGCTCAACCTTGGCAACAATCTTGAGGATTATGGTTATACAAACATCAACATTAAATCTGAAGGTTTCCCCGGGTATAAATCTCCCTGCTACACAAACTGCATTCACAATGCTTTCCAGTTGGAAGGGGATTACGGACTCATCGGGTACGTAAAGGATAACATCCTTGGGTATTGTTATTTCAGCTTTTCCGCTGCCCTGCCTGCCCTCACAGTCTTCAAAAACAACCTCTATGGGAATCTCCACCTTGGTTCGAACCCGGGCAAAATTCGGACGATCAGGGAGCCGATCTATGCGGGTGCCAACCAATTTTCCCTTTGTGGTAGTGCTTCTGCAGCTGACAAACATAAGCGGCGGTACAAAATTGGTGCGGCTCTTGCTAACCTCGGTCAGCACAATTCTCACATCTTCCAGC
>FZPS01000062.1_pt264 | contig 10856 bp, 11 predicted proteins | sample 1817821 | NCBI WGS metagenome assembly FZPS01 (sample SAMEA104158645, study PRJEB21678) | metagenome | place: Germany | collected 2015-04-21 | reverse complement strand
GGTGCCCTGTGCCAGCATCTGATCCAGGTATTTTCTAGCCACCTGCACCAGTTGCTCCCGGCTGGCCGCTCTGGTGGAGCGAACTGTATCGAGGATACCGCCTCCTGCAGCCAATATATCAAGATAGGGAACACCCTTGATCTTCATCTCCAGTTCATGTTCCCTGGAGCCGGCAAAAACAACATGAGTATGGGGGTCAACCAAGCCCGGCAAGACCACTTTGCCGCAGGCATCGATAATCCTAGTATTAGGACTGACAATTACCTGCTCCAGCACTTGTGGCGTCTCACCAACCGACACAATCTCCTCTCCTCTTACAGCAACTGCCCCATTTTCCACAATACCGATCTGTGACATGGCAGCACCGCGTTTCGGAGAATTAGAGGCACCAGCAACGGTGATCAACTGCTCTGCGTTGCAAACAATTAGGTCAGCCATGTTCTTGGCTGCCATCCATATCACATCCCCTTGTTTATTAGGCACTCCAGGAAAATTTCCTAGAGTGCCATTTTTCATAACAACCTTTCTCTTTTATTATCACTGCCACAAATGTTTAAGTTTGTTTTCCCACAGTCGGGAATCGTCCGGCTCAACCTCAATAGGAACAATAGGACCGCGCATTTTGACATAGGCGCCTTCGTCAGCCCACGGATTTTCTACTACATCAGCAGGAGACCAAAGTTCACCTTCTATATTGATGGTGTCCCCGATTTGTGGTAACGGGTTTCCCATACATATGTCATAGAGATACTGAACAGCCAACTGTGCGGAATCATAGGCCGGTTGTTCGACTATGGCAAGCATTTTACCTTTGTTAATCAGATCAAGACCTTCTGGCCCCATACAAATACCGCAAATACCATAATCCTTCGGATCCAGCCCAGCTGCTTCAATTGCGGATACAACGCCTGGTCCCATGATATCCGGGGTGTGCACATAGATCCCCAATACCTTATCTCCATAACGAGTCAATAGATCAGCGGTTCTTTCATTGGAATCCACATTGTTCCACTTTCCTTCACCCTGTACTATCTCGAGCTGCGGATACTGAGAAATAACAGACTTAAAACCCTTAGAACATTCAAGGGCAAACATATCCTGTAATGAACCCGTAATTTCTATAACGACACCCTCTGGAACCTCGCCGCCGTTCCTGTCTTTAATCCCTTGCACGAAAACCTCAGTTGCTCTTTTGGTAGATTCCTCTAAGTCGAAGGAGAAAAAATAATCTACCTTTCCACCTTCCGGGGATGTATCCAGGGCGACAACAGGGATATTTGCTTCATTGAGCCTCTTTACTCCTGGAACGATTGACTTTAAATCAACAGCACCAGCCATGATAAAACCGTCAGCATTCTGGTTGATGTAGGTATCCATCAACTCTTGTATTTTCATCGAATCAGCCTGCCCGTCCTTGATGTCCAACTTTACCCCCAGTTCTTTTGCTTTATCTTGTGCCCCGTGAATAAAAGCCTGGATAAAAGGAGCTGACGGTTCCTTGATCACCATACCAAAATACAATTGATTGTCTGCACCATCCCCACTTTCTCCCCCACATCCCGACAATACAGTTGTTATCATCAACATCACTACCATCAGACAAACTACCCATTTTTTTCTCATAACTCTTCCACTCCTCTCTTTAAATTTTTTTATCGTTTTTCTATCTTGCTCATGAAGTCCATCAGGCAAACTACCTGTTTTTTCGTAACTCTTTCACTTTTCTTACACTTTTTCGGACTTTTTCCTGCACCTTAACCACTGTATTTTGTATCCTACGGGATAGCTTGCTCGCTTCCTGTTATGCTGACACCTGTTCAACTTCTTGGTCGGTTGATTTCAACTTCCTTATTTGTTCATCACGTAACAGACGAACCCGTGTATTTTCTCGATATCTATCAAGAAGTATTGCCACAAATATTAATGCTCCCTGTGTTGCATAGACTAGGGTGACATTCACACCTAAGAGGTTTAATGAATTGCTGAACATGCCCAAAAGAATGGCGCCACCCAGCATTCCTAATGGAGTTCCTTTACCACCATCCAAGCTACAGCCGCCCAAGATGGCTCCTGCAAAAGCAAGCATCACCATACCCTGTCCCATTGTGTTGGAAACCGAGCCTTGACGACCAGCAGCAAGTAATCCCGCAACCCCCGCTAGCAGCCCAGCAATCACAAAGGCTGATATAATCATTTTTTTGGTATCGATACCGGCCACAAAGCTTGCCCTCTGATTCCCACCTGTTGCCATATAATTACGACCAAATGTCGTGTATTGGAGTATAAAGTGGAAAATCAAGTAAATAGCCAGTACAATAATGATCGCTACCGGAAAGTTACCAAAAATCCGACCTGCTCCTGCAAATGTGAAGATCTCATGTAGTGGAAATATGGATAGCGGAACCAAAAACAATACCAAACCACGCAACACAATTTGTAGAGATAGCGTCTGTAAAAACGGGTTCACCCGAATACGCGCAATCATAAACCCGTTAAAGTATCCTACCAGAGCACCAACTAATAGCGTCAATATGATACAAGTAACGGGAGATAGCCCGCCGGGGATCCACTTTGTTGCCAACAGCATGGCAATTCCCGGCGCAAACGCCAGAATGGCGTCGATAGACAGGTCAAGATGCCCGTTGATCAACACCAAACCCTCAGCCAGTACCAGCATGCTTAAAATAGCGGAGTGATAGAGAATATTAATTATGTTATTGTAAGTAAGAAAATTAGGGGTAACTATTGCATTAATCAAAAAATATGCTACAACAATTACCCATATTAAGTTATCGAGTAATAATAATTTTATCCTTAGCGACTTTGACATCTACTTTCCTCTCCCTTTGAGCTGTAGATAGCAGTGACTAATTAGAACCTTTTTGTCTCCTACATCCATCTTGCATAGCCATATACAGTGTACGTTCATCAAATTCATCCCGGGAAAACTCAGCAACGATCTCACCCTGATAAAGAATAAGAATGCGGTCACAGATCATCATCAACTCTTCTAATCCGGGTGATGACATGATTATCCCGGCTGACCTGGTCAAACTATTCCTAACAATAGACAAGATGCTCTCTTTAGCAGCTATGTCCACCCCTCTTGTACACTCGTCCAACAGTAAAACAATGGGATCCGCGGCTGATATCCTACCAACAACAACCTTTTGTTTATTCCCGCCACTTAACTGGCTGACTTCCTGTTCTACAGAAGCAATCTTAACTCCAAGTGCGTTTACAAGATCTGTCGCAAACTCATGCTCCGAAGTCTTGTTTATAATGAGGTTTTTACTCACTTTATGTAGGGCATTTAGGACCAGATTTTGCTTGACTGTCTGAGAGGATATCAAACCCTCTTTCTCCCTATCCTCTGGCAGGTAAACAATGCCATGTTTTAATGCATCGGATGGATTGGTAAAGCGTGTTTTGATACCCCCTATGCTAACACTGCCTTCATCCACAGGATCTATTCCAGCGATCCCTTTAAATATTTCGGTTCGACCACTACCTCTTAGCCCAGCAAGACCGACAATTTCACCCTTTCTGAGGGTAAAGTTGATATTTTTATATTGTGGTAGTTTCGTCAAACCTTCAACTGACAAAACTACCTCTCCAATACGTTCACTATCCTTTTCCTGCATTTCTTCTATGGCCATGCTTTTGTACCCCTCTCCAACAATGAGACTGGAGAGGGTTTCTTTATTAAGTTTGTCACAACTGTGAGAACCGACAGATTTACCATCCCGTATGACTGTAACCCAGTCACAGACTTTCAACAATTCATCTGTACGGTGTGAAATAAAGATAATCGTATTTCCCTCATTTTTTCTCTCTTTGATTATCTGATGCAAAATTTTCTCATCATCCTGAGATAAGCTGGCAGAAGCCTCATCCAAAATCACTAATTGAGCATCATCAACATAACATGCCTTGAGAACGAGCAGCAGTTGCTGCTCGCTCAAGGACAAGTCTCTTGCCTTTTTTCTTACGTCGATGTTGAGTTTTGCCCGCTTGATTACTTGCTCTGCTTTCGCATACAGGTCCTTCCAATTGACGATCCTTCCCTGGCTGCCATAATCTCCGAGAAATAGGTTTTCAGCCACTGAAAGATCGAGAATGACCTGAGGTTCCTGGGGAACGATAGATATTCTTTCTTGTTTGGCGGTAATTCTGGAAAGAGACTCATATCTTCTACCGCCGATATTTATCTCCCCACTTGTAGGCTCAACAAGTCCGGAGATAACTCCAACCAGCGTGGATTTCCCCGCACCGTTTTTGCCGATGATCCCGTGTACTTCACCCCGCCGAATCTCCATATTTACCTTGTACAGGGCAACTGTTCCTGGGTAAATCTTGGAGATATCGCGCAATTTTAGAACGATTTCGTTTTCCTGAACATCCTTTCGGACTTCCTTTTTCAACGCAATATTATTCATCGTTCTCTCCTTATATCCTAGGACAATAGTCATTTAACCCCGCCTTAAGTCAGCTGAACGCTTGTGCGCAAGCAGCCCCTCCATTCCGGCAATACGTGAACAATGTTTCGCAAGAACAGCAGCACCTTCCGCCCTAACCTTTTGGACAGAAGATACCTTAATAAATGTCCCCACCCAAACCCCATTTGAAAAACGGGCAGTTTGCATCGTAGGCAGTGTATGGTTAGTACCTGACACGTAGTCCCCAAAAGCCACAGGGGCATGCTGACTTACAAAGAGAGACCCAAAATTACGCACCTTTGCAGCAACCTCATCATCGTTGGCGGTCATTATCTGAAGGTGTTCAGGAGCAAACTCGTCTGATACCATGATTGCCTCATCCATGTCATCAGCAAGTATGATCTTGCAGTTTTCTTCCCATACTTTGCTGGCCAACTCAGCAGTTCCTAGTGTCTTAAGTTCCTCTTCAATCCACTTCTCAACCTCTTCTGCCAATTTACGACTGGTGGTCACCAAAATGGATATAGAATTGGGGTCATGTTCGCACTTTGCCAGCAGATCCACTGCAACCCACTGTGCCGGTGCAGTTTCATCAGCGATGATCAGCACCTCACTTGGTCCTGCAAGCATATCAATCCCCACAGTACCGCTGACCTGTCTTTTGGCCTCTGTGACATATTTGTTGCCAGGCCCTATAATGATATCCATCTTAGGCACACTTTCGGTTCCATATGCAAATGCACCAATAGCCTGGGCTCCACCCATACAGTAAGCTTCATCAGTGCCTGCTATATCAATTGCTACCAGCACTGCCGGGTGAATGGTTCCATGTTCACGGGATGGTGGTGAGCAGACAGCAATTCTATCAACACCAGCAACTTTGGCAGGAATAATATTCATTAGCGCAGTTGAAGGAAGGGGATATAGTCCTGCCGGAATGTATGCTCCACAGTTCTCAATAGGAATAAGTCTGTGCCCTAAACTTACCCCAGCTACATTTTCACGGTTCTCCAATGGCTTCAAACATTTAAGTTGGTTCTCCGCAAAAAACTTGATCTGCTCTGCAGCAAATTCCAGGCTTTCTACTGTTTCTTTTGGGATCTGGTCATAAGCCTTTTTAAAGGCTTCCTTAGGCACTCTCAGTTCATCTAGTTCAACCCCGTCAAAACGCTTTGTCAGCTCTAACAAAGCACGGTCGCCTTCGCTCTTTACCTTTTCCAAAATACCTGCAACAACATCCTCTACAGTTTCACCAGACTGCTCCTTTTTAATTGCATCCTTCAAAATAATCATTAAGCTCATCCTCCCTTTAATTCTTATTTGGTAGATTTACTACTACTTCCTGATTTTTATTAAAGAATTGTCCGCGTCAACTTCCACTTGATCACCATCTGCAACTAACCGGTAAAACTCCTCATCAACTTCGTTTACAAGAGGAATATCCATAATGATGACACTGGCTACCAAGACAGTGTCCGGATGCTGAATAATCATAGCCTTTGGCTCGTTGCCCTTCATTTTCAATTGATACAAGCCATCAGCCTGTACCACTGAGCTACCCTTTCCACTTGGAAATACCAGTATCTTTCCAGCTATGCTTTTGCCTTCTAGGTCATGTCCTTTTTCGATGACTTTGCCTGTCTCTGGATCAACCAGATAGAAACAGAAATCATCAGCAGAGATCAACACCTCACCACACGCTTTACCACCGGAGATTTTGTGACATTTAAATGTCTGCTCTTTATGCTGGCTCATTCAACTTCCCCCTTTACAGCAGCTTCTACACATTCGGAAATGCTTCTGATAACAAATTCCATACCTCTTCTTTTTGTGTAATAAGCGCATTTGGGTGAATCGGTAACTCCCTTTTTGCCGTTTAGGTGGTGCCAGCATGGTTGGTCAACACAGGTATCTTCCACAATATGGCCACCGGCTTTGTTGATAATTTCTAAATATCCCATGCGCCGTGCCAGTTCTTTAGTAAGAGATGAGGTTAAAACCCATAACTCTGCTGCCAGCTTCTTTCCTTCCAACTGGCGGGCAATTCTACCCACTTGGTCGATGTTAAGATGAGGACATCCAAACATCGCAAAATCAATTTTTCCACCCTCAGAGGAAAGAGCATCTCTCATTTCCCGAAGATCCTGATCAGTAATAACAACACGTTTTTCCGGTTCCTGACCGTGGAATGCCGCCTCCATTGTGGGCGCTTCAGGAGTGAAACCGACGATGTGGAACAGAGGTGTTGCCCCCCCAGTATTCAACTGAGCACCAAGATTCATTAAAGACTCTGGTGAGATATGTTGCGGTAAACCGGTGAAAACAGGGATTTTGTAGCCAACTTTTCTGGGAGCAAGATAACCCAGTAAATGGTAGTCAAAATCGTCTCTCATTTCCGCCTGGACTTCCACCAAAACTTGTCCTCTGCGATTTTCGTCCCGCAACATACCATATAGAGGTACTCTTCCTGTTACAGCAGCGCAAAGAGCACTCTGGGCCGACTCCCTGTTAGTCCGGGCTCCATAAACCGAATTAATGTAAGGAGTGGCACTTGATTCGGAGTATGCGGTTATTTCACCAAAACGAGGTATATTTTTTTCTAAATATGGGGTACAATTATAGGTAAGTGTAGCTCCTATGGCTTTATAAGCTGCTCTGGTACGGTTAATTATTTCTTCATCTGCGGGATCAATTGTCGTGACGTTCTGAAAATATTCCAAATTGAAGCCTGGATTTACAGTGGGGGAGACCCTACAGGTGGCCCCTTTGCTAACAAGTTGCTCTACAAACCAAAGGTCAGCCTCCTGGTTGCTCAAAGCAACATGTGCGCGCGAAATTTCAACCATCCTCTCAGCGCCAAAGGCTTCCCCCACTCCTACTAAAACTCGCATAGCTAAAGCTACGCCATCTCCATACTTGCCCTCGAGCATATGTTGCTCCTCTCGCGTTAATTGCAATCTTTCAACCTCCTTATGTAGTTGTTTTATTACAAAATTCTTTCATACCACAAAAGCGTTAAAAAGTACCAAGATGTTATACTGCGATCACAAGGAAACATCTCCGGTCATTATCCATTACTCTCTTCTCATTCTCTCTTCTGAAACAACACCAAAATTTGTTGTAGATCTCATCTACCTTGCTTTCAGAATGTTGGAGTTATTCCGCATAATTTCCTTTCATTGATAGCTGCGATATCTAAACTGAGATTGACCGTTTGATCAACGCATACTCTGATGCTTTAATATGATCCTTTAGTACTTGAATTAGTTTCTCTTTATCCCTCGCCTTCAGTAGTTCGATAATTTCCAGGTGTTGCCGTATAGTGTCGGCCAAGTCTCCATGCGCAATAGCTACCATTAGTTGGTAACGACGAATTTGCTGGTTTATCATGTCCATAACGCTGCTTAAGTGCGAATTATCGCATTTATTGATTATAAAAGTGTGAAGCTCATTATCATATTTACTGATTGTCTCGGTGTCAATCTCCTTATTTTGCTGCACCTGCTCGTTAAACGCTTGCCATACCTTTTCAAGTTCTGCAATTTCGTCATCAGTAATCTTCTCAATCGCAACTGCTGCAGCACCGCATTCCAAAAACTGACGTAGTTCAAAGATTTCTTTTAATTCCTTCAATGACATAGCTTTCACAACAGCTCCACGCCCTGGTATTATCTCTAACAAGTTTTCATGGGTTAGCTCCTTTATCGCCTCCCTGACTGGTGTCCTACTCATCTCGAGTGCAGCTGCCATTACATTTTCGCTGATAAATTCGCCCGGTTTAAGTTTGGCAAGTAAAATTGCCTCTTTTATTTTCTCATAAGCTATCTCAGATAGTGTTGTTTCTCTCTTACCACGCAACCTATTGACGCGTTTCAAAAGATCTGTCATTTTACATCGCTCCTCACGCTCCTTTTTATACAGAGTCACCATCTATTAACACTACTCTGTAGATTATGGAGCCAATAATATCTTTGCTGTTTTTGCCCCAGATGTGGTCAACAATGAAAAAGCTTCATTAACTGAACTTAAAGGAAAAACATGGGAGATTACCTGTTCAACATCTGCAGAACATTTTAACAAGAAATCGATGGCTTTCTGCAGATCCAAGGTTTTGTAGCAATTAACACCTGTCAACACAAGTTCTTTGCCGACAACGTCATTAGGATCAATGGTAACCGGATCCTCATATATTGCCGGCATGACCAGTCTTCCCCTGGGTTTAAGCCACTTCAAGGCATCACTTAGAGTAACTTCTCTCCCTGCTGCTTCTACAGCCACATCCACCGCTTTGGTTGAATCTTCGGGTACCGCATTGAGAATAGTGGATGCGCCCACTTTCTTAGCAATCTCCAGCCTGGCAGGAGAAATATCAACAGCAGTTATGTTTTCTACCCCCGCACCCCTGGCTGCCACAATAGTAAGTAGCCCAATCGGACCGACCCCAATAACTCCCACTGAGTCCTTCTCTGTTATTGTACCCTGATCAATAACATGTAGAGCCACAGCCATAGGTTCCACCAAGGCAGCCCTGCGCATATCTAACTCAGGAGGAACCAGGAATAGTTTCTCTGCATCAATTAAAATGTACTCTGCAAAACTCCCTGGGCAAATTTCACCGATGAACGATAGCTCGGGACAAAGATTGTAGGCACCTTCTTGGCACCACTGGCATTTTCCGCAAGTGACCCTAGGATCCGCTATAACATGATCGCCAGCTTTGAATCCCTGAACTCCATCACCCACTTCCTCGACAATACCACAAAACTCATGCCCCATAGTTTGTGGAACCGTCACGACAAACATGCCCTTCTTGAATATATGAAGATCTGATCCGCAAATCCCTGCATAAGATACCCTAACAAGAACCTTCCCTGGTACACACTCCGGTTTTGGTAAATCTTCGGTCCTTATATCTTCAATACCATAATAACGAGCAGTCAACAATGCCATCACTCCTATTGTTATCTTTTCAGGAATACTATATAAGTGACAATCGCTGAACTAACTGGCAAGCCACCCACCGTCAACATAAATAATTTGTCCGGTAATATAATCTGAGGCTGAGCTGGACAGGAAAATTACCGCTCCCATTAAGTCATCATTTGTTCCGATACGCCCTAAAGGAATCCGGTTTTCGATCCACTTTTTATGTTCAGGATCCTGAAAAAATGGCTCTGTCATGCTCGTACGGTAGTAGCCCGGCCCTATGGCATTAACCTGAACATTATATGGTGCCATTTCAACAGCTAAAGCTTTGGTAAATTGAAGCACACCGCCTTTGGAACAGCAATAAACGGTTGCTCCAGCCAAGCCAATTGCACTCCCTAATGATCCCTGATTAATGATTTTACCGCTGCGCTGCTGTACCATATGCCTAGCGGCGGCCTGGGACGTAAAAAAGAGCCCACGCAAATTGGTACCAATGATTTTGTCAAATTCTTGCTCATTATAGTCGAGAAAATCTTTAGGAATCTCTGTTCCGGCATTATTGACGAGGATATCCAGTCGACCATGTTTCTCCACGACCTGATCAATAACAGCTTTCACATCTGCGGGCTTGGAAACATCTAAGCAGACACCTTCTGCCTTTCCGCCACTCTCTTTAATGATGGATACTGTCTCATCGGGCAGATCAAGATCCATACAGATAGTCAGTGCCCCTGCTCCAGCCAAAGCTTGGGCATATCCTTGTCCGAGACCACGTGCTGACCCAGTTACCACTGCAACCTTGTTTTCTAAACTGAATAACCGTGTACTCATACAAATACCTCCTTTTTATTTTGATCTTGACAGGATAAGGAAGGGGTGATTACCATTAACAACCTTGCATTCATGTTACATTCAGGTTGTATACAACCGATATATCGCCTATATTCTACGTTCTTTTTTAAAATCCTTCTTTTAATAAAAAAATTTTTTAAATTTTTTTCACATAAGTTTTCATCAAATAATATTTTGCATGCACTATTGGATTTTTTACTAAATTGAGCGGACGGAGTCTATGCGATATCTGTAATCTGATATGCCTTCACAACAGTTTCAATCAAATGATCCTCTGTAAAAATATATATCTTGTCAATGAAAACAAGGAAGTTGACGTTGTGGAGTCATTAACAAGTAATTCTCCGGTCTCCTTCAGATCCCATTGCTGCTAGAAATACCTTTGTCTACGGGTTCTCCTCTAGGTGGTATGGGTTTCTTTCAACCCACCGGCTCGGCAGACATGCTGGGCGAACAAAAAACCCGACCCCTTAACGGAGCCGGGTTTTTTGCCTTATCTTCTCTATTTTGTCACATTAACCGCACAAACCTTTAATTCTGGAATCTTTGAGATGGCATCATATTTCGGGTTTGTCAGTTTATTAATAGGTGTTTCTGCAAAATGGAAGGAGGTGAATACTACGCCTGGTGGCACTG
>FZPS01000018.1_pt466 | contig 10857 bp, 8 predicted proteins | sample 1817821 | NCBI WGS metagenome assembly FZPS01 (sample SAMEA104158645, study PRJEB21678) | metagenome | place: Germany | collected 2015-04-21 | reverse complement strand
GCTTCTGGGCAGATACTTGAATATCAGCTCAATGGCTTTGATGGCCAGTCCGTTGGTGTAGTCCGATGCCAGAACGGAGACATAGGCCTCTATCGCATGGGTCAGCACATCCAATCCGGTATCTGCCACTATGGACTTAGGCATGGTGGTTACAAATTGAGGGTCAATGATGGCTACATCAGGGGTTAATTCGTAATCAGCCAGAGGATATTTTATATTGCCGTTTTTCTTGTCGGTGATGACCGAGAAGGAGGTGACCTCCGAACCGGTTCCCGAAGTAGTGGGAATGGCAACCATCTGTGCCTTCTTTCCAAGATTGGGGAAATGGAAGGCTCTTTTTCTTATATCCATGAACTTCAGGCGCAGACCGTCGAAACTGGTATCCGGATGCTCATAGAAAAGCCACATTCCTTTTGCCGCATCAATGGCGGAACCGCCGCCCAGTGCAATTATGACGTCGGGTGCAAAGGCATTCATAGCAGCCACGCCTCTTTGTATGGTTTCAAGGGATGGATCCGGCTCCACTTCATAGAAGATTTCACTGTGGCAGTATTGCTCCCGTTTTCTCAGATAATAAAGCACCTTGTCCACATAACCCAGCTTCATCATATTGGGGTCCGTAACTATAAATGCACGGGATATATTGGGCATTGCCTCCAGGTACTGGACAGAGCCCTTCTCAAAGTAGATTTTCGGCGGAATCTTGAACCACTGCATGTTGACTCTCCTCTCGGCTATACGTTTCTTGTTTATCAGGTTGACGGATGAAACATTGGAGGTAGTGGAGTTTCTGCCGAATGAACCGCAGCCGAGGGTGAGGGAGGGTGTATTGGTATTATAGATATCGCCTATTGCTCCCTGTGATGAAGGTGAATTGACTATTACACGGCCTACCTTCATTTCTTCACCGAAGCGCACGCACAATTCTTCATTATCGGAATGAATGACAGCTGAGTGGCCCATGCCGCCCAGTCTCAGCATGGCATTTGCATACTCAAAACCTTCCTTCTCGTCCTTGCATACAAAGTAAGCCAAAACCGGGGACAGTTTTTCCAGTGACAGGGGATATTCCAGTGAAGGCCTGGGCAGCTTTGCCAGCAGTATTTTTGTTCCGGCGGGCACCTTAAATCCGGCATTTTTTGCAATAAATTCTGCAGATTGACCGACTACCACAGGGTTAACCGCCATTTTTTCGGTATTCATTACGTACTTGGTGAGCAGGGCTGTTTCTTCTTCATTGGTAAAATAGCAGTTATGTTCCTTCATATAGGCTTCGAATTTGTCCTTAATCGCTTCATCCACAATAACAGCCTGTTCCGACGCACAGATCATGCCGTTGTCAAAGGTTTTGGAAATCATGAGGTCGGTGCAGGCCCGGCCTATATTTACGTTTTTATTGATATAGCAGGGAACATTGCCCGGACCCACGCCCAGGGCAGGCTTTCCGCAGCTGTATGCTGATTTGACCATTCCTGCTCCGCCGGTTGCCAGAATCAGGGATACTTCCGGGTGATTCATCAGCGCTGATGTGGCTTCCATGGAGGGAAGTTCGATCCACTGAATGCAATGCTCAGGTGCGCCATTTTCAACTGCAGCCTCCTTGAGAATCCTTGCTGCCTCGGCAGAACATTTCTGTGCAGAGGGATGGAAGGCAAAGATGATGGGGTTTCTGGTTTTAGCGCAGATCAGGGCTTTGAACATGGTAGTGGAAGTCGGATTGGTAACCGGGGTAATGCCTGCCACCACTCCTACAGGTTCAGCTACTTCCACATACCCTTCCAGATCATTCTCTTCAATTACGCCTACCGTTTTCTGATTGGCAATGCTGTGATAGATATATTCGGTGGCAAAGATGTTCTTGATTACCTTGTCTTCAAACAAGCCTCTTTTTGTTTCCTCAACCGCTGTTTTTGCCAGATACATATGTTGATCCAGGCCGGCCAGGGTCATAGAATGGACAACCTTGTCCACCTGCTCCTGGTCCATTTTCATGTACTCAGCCAGAGCCTGCTGAGCATTTGCCACTAGTTGGTCAATCATTTTAGTGACATCAGCTGCATTATTCTTTTTTGTGCTGTTGTTCTCCTTTTTCATGAGATACCTCCTGTATATATAAAAAATTTAAAAACTTATCGTATGGTTAAACTGAATCATCGTTTCCGGAATACTTATCCGCAGCAGTCAGCCTCTCATCCAGTTGTTTGGAGAGTATAGCCAGGGATACTGCCATATTTTCATTTTGCACGATAACGTGCTCCGGAACCCTCAGATGCACGGGCGCAAAGTTCCAGACTGCCAGGATGCCGCTGTCTGCCAGCAGATCACATACATGCTGGGCCTGAGTCATAGGAACGGTGATTATTCCTATATGAACATCCATGCGTCTGCATACATTCTGAAGTTCGTCAATTGAGTACACCGGCTTGCCGGCGATCCGGCTGCCTATTATTTCCTCGTTTACGTCAAAGGCTGCGATGATCTCCAGACCGTAGTCGGCAAAGCCCTGGTAGGAGAGAAGGGTTCTTCCCAGCTGACCCGCGCCGACCAGTACAGCGGTACGCACCTTGCCGTAACCCAGAAAGCTGTCAATGTCTTCTATAAGTGCGGCAATCTCATATCCTGTTCTTGGGCGGCCGCCGGAGCTGATGGAGGCCAGATCCTTGCGTACCTGGACATGATGCAGCTTAAGATCTTCTGCTATTCTGGTAGCTGAAATATGGGTCATGCCTCTGCTGTGATATATCTTCAGGTAACTCAGATAACCGGGCAGCCGCTCCAGGGTCGGCCTGGGCACGCTTATTGACCTGCCGGAAGCTGTCATGGGTATCACCTCAATAAATGCATTTCGATAATTAGGTATCGATAATCAACTATCGATATAAATTTATCGATTACATTTATATCATAACAGAAGTATACAACATTGTCAATAAATTAACAATTATTCTTTTTCAATTTTTTTGCCATGATTGAATCTTGGTGCCTGAACAAAAAAACACAGTACATATGAGTGAGGCAGTTTTGCCTGCACTGCTGCTATTAGTATGGGGTGCAATTCAGTGAAATTAATGAACATTAAAAGGAAAAGGAGTGTTTTTGTTGAATATATGATCGATGTGATGTAAGTTAATATCAGTATAATGCTTACATACCTCACAAACATTGGCGGGCAGGCCTCTGCATCATCTGATATAAGTGAAATAAGGTTAATAACAAAATCATTTTTGAAGGAGGAGATCATATGAACAATACGCTTAAATCAATTCAATCCGGTGAAGCCATTCTGGGGATCGAACTGGGCTCAACCCGTATCAAGGCGGTATTAATCGGACCTGATCATACGCCCATCGCTTCCGGTTCCCATAATTGGGAGAATCGTTTTGAAAACAATTTGTGGACATATCATCTGGAGGACGTATGGTCGGGGCTGCGAAGTGCCTATGCTGATCTGAATGCACAACTGGAAAAGAAGTATGGAGAGCCTCTCCGTAAGGTAAAGGCCATGGGCATTTCAGGCATGATGCACGGTTATCTGGCTTTTGACAGGGAAGGAAGGCAGCTGGCAGAATTCAGGACCTGGCGAAACACCAACACCGAGCAGGCGGCTTCAGAACTGACCGAGTACTTGAACTTCAATATACCCCACCGCTGGAGCGTTGCTCATTTATACCAGGTAATCCTGGACAATGAAAAACATGTATCTGATATCGATTTTCTGACTACTCTGGCTGGTTATGTACATTGGCAGCTTACAGGTCAAAAGGTAATGGGCGTGGGAGAGGCTTCCGGCATGTTTCCCATTGACAGCAGCTTATGTGATTATGATGACAATATGGTTTCCAAATTTGACAGCCTGCTGAAAGCCCGGGGATTGCCTTATACCCTGCGTCAGATATTACCTGAGGTGAGAAATGCAGGCGAGGAGGCAGGCGTATTGACTGCTGAAGGAGCAAAACTTCTGGATCCCAGCGGCTATCTGCAGCCCGGCATCCCTTTCTGCCCTCCTGAGGGAGATGCACAAACAGGAATGACTGCCACTAACAGCGTGGCACCGCGTACAGGGAATGTATCGGCGGGTACTTCCATATTCGCCATGATAGTATTGGAAAAACCCTTGTCCAATGTATATAAGGAACTGGATATAGTAACAACCCCGTCAGGCAGACCCGTGGTTATGGTCCACTGCAACACCTGCACCTCTGATTTGGATGCCTGGGTACGTGTTTTTGCCGAATTTACAGAAGCAGCAGGAGCAAGCCTTAGCAAGTCGGAACTCTATGACCTTTTGTATAATAAAGCCTTGGAAGGGGATGCCGACTGCGGAGGACTGGTAAACTTCAATTACTACTCCGGAGAACCTATTACGGGAGTGGAAGAAGGGCGGCCTCTCTTTGTGCGCAAGCCGGATGCAAGGCTTACTTTGGCTAACTTCATGAGGTCACACCTGTTTTCCTGCATGGCTACCTTAAAGATCGGCATGGATATTCTTGATAAGGAAAATGTATCTGTGGACAAGCTTTTGGGACACGGCGGTCTCTTTAAAACGAAAGGCGTAGGTCAGAAGCTTATGGCCGGTGCTTTGAGTGTGCCGGTTGCAGTAATGGAAACGGCAGGTGAAGGCGGTCCCTGGGGCATGGCACTGCTGGCAGCCTACATGGTAAATAAAGCTGAAGGCGAGGCTCTGGAAGACTACCTGCAAAACAGGGTATTTCAGGATATCAGGGTTGAAAGCATGCAGCCCGACCCGGTTGATCAGGCGGGATTCGCAGCTTTCCTGGAAAACTACAAATCGTGCCTGGCAGTGGAACAGGCTGCTGTTGAGGCACTAAGATAGACGGGCAGCCGGCTTGTAAATCATTTACAATGGTAGTATACTAATCGATATATCGACTTTGCCAATATGAATGCTGCCATATTTTCAAGACGAAAGCCGGCATAAGTCGGAACAAGGTTTGATAATCTGTCATTGAAACAGCAACAATAAGATCATATAAAGGAACAGGGGGTGCGCCAATGTATTGGGAAATTGTAGTAAAACTGGTACTGGGCATGGTTTTTGGAGGGGTCATAGGACTGGAAAGGGAAATCGGAAACAGGCCTGCAGGATTCCGCACCCATACCCTGGTCTGCATGGGCTCGGCATTGGTTATGATGTCAGCGGAATTTCTTATGGAAGCCTATCCCGCATTCGAACCCGATCCTGCCCGGCTGGGCGCACAGGTTATCAGTGGAATCGGATTTCTGGGTGCGGGAACGATCCTGAAAGACGGCTCCAGGGTAAGGGGGCTGACCACGGCTGCCAGCCTGTGGGTAGTAGCCTGTATCGGCCTGGCCATTGGTATGGGGTTTTACTGGGGTGCCTTGGCAGCTACCCTCTTCTCCTACATTACATTGGTGCTGCTTAAGAAGTTTGAAGGCTATGTGCCGGGGCTGCGGGATAAGGAGCTTACACTGGAAATCCACAATGTACCCGGCCAGGTGGCTAAAATAACCAATGTTCTGGCCGTTCTCAATGTAAGGGTCCGGGATATCAGAGTAAACCCGGGGGATGGTGAAACAACCCAGGCTTATTTTAACCTGGTCTTTCCTCCCGGCATGGACAAGCAGACCGTCTACGGAGAGCTTTCCAGATTGGACGGTGTTCAGCTGATCCCTGAAAACGATTAATAAAAGGAATGCAATGAAAGTAAGAAATGTATATAGTAAAGACAGGAGGTTGTAGGTTTGAAGGATTTTCTTGCGGAGCTCATCGAAATACCGGGTGTGTCCGGCTATGAGGAGAAGGCAGCAGCACGCATAGCTGATGAATTCGCCCGGCACTGCGACCGGGTTCGTACTGATGAGTTTTACAACGTATATGCAATCAAACGGGGTACAGCTGTCCGGGGCGGCCAGGATGAAAAAGGTCTGCCCAAAGTCATGCTGGCTGCACACATGGATGAAATCGCCCTGATGGTCAGGGACATTGATGAAGAGGGCTTTGTGCGGTTCACCAATATAGGCGGTGTGGATCAGAGGATACTGCCGGCTCAGGAGGTAACTGTGCATGGGCGGGAAAAGCTGCACGGCATCATAGCCACCCTTCCGCCCCATCTCCAGGAAGCAGGGGATGCCAGGAAGCCGGTAAAGATGAAGGATATGAGCATTGATCTGGGTCTGCCTTATGAAAAGGTAAGGGAACTGGTCCGGGTAGGCGATTTGATTACCTTCTGCAGCCCGTTGGTTTCCATGCAGGGTACTTTTGTAAATGGAAAGTCCATCGATGACCGTGCAGGGGTGATCATGCTGAATGAAGTCATGAAGGAACTGGATCGCTACCAGTATCAGGCTGAAGTATATTGTGTCGCGACGGTGCAGGAAGAAGTGGGTACAAGAGGTGCCATCATCAGTACATATAATATTCAGCCGGATATAGGCATCGCAATAGATGTATGCCATGGTGAAACACCGGATGCACCCAGGGAGGATACCCACGCCATGGACAAGGGGATTGTAGTATGCAAAGGACCCAACCTGCATCCCGGTTTAACCGACAGACTACTGGAAATTGCGAAGGAAAACGGTATGGAATGTCAGATCGAAATTGCTCCAAGACCTACGGGGACGGATGCCCGCTCCATGCAGATTTCCCGCAGCGGGGTTCCGACCATCCTGCTGGAGCTGCCCCTTCGTTACATGCATACCACAGTTGAAACCCTGAATCTGGATCATATCAAATCCGGAGCCAGGCTGATTGCCTTGTTTATAGCTTCATTAAAGGAGGGATGGCAGGAATGGTTGAAGTACTGAAGAGGCTGACTGAAGCCAGAGGAGTGACCGGCAACGAGAATGAAGTCCGGGATATTGTATTGGAGCTTATTGCTCAAACCGGGGCAGAGGCCTGGGTTGATCGAATGGGCAATGTCATTGCGGAAAAGAAGGGAAGAAAAGGCGGCAAAAAGGTGATGCTGGCCGCTCATATGGATGAAGTGGGCTTTATTGTATCCCACATATCGGATAACGGTATGCTGAAATTCAAGCCGGTGGGCGGCTTCGATCAGCGAATCCTGCTGTCCAAACGGGTACTGATCGGGAAGGAAGCCATACCCGGTGTTATTGGTGTAAAGGCCATTCATCTGCAGGAACCGGATGAGCGCAACAGGGTAATCAACCAAAAGCAGATGTACATAGATATAGGCGCACGTTCCAAAGAAGAGGCGCTGAAACTGGTGCAGCCCGGGGACTATGCATCCTTTGACAGCTCACTTGTCTGTTTCGGTGACAACAAGGTCAAGGCAAAAGCTCTGGATGACCGGGCAGGTTGTGCCGTCCTGCTGGAGCTTTTGAAGGAAAGCTGCGATTTTGATCTTGTTGCATGTTTTACCGTACAGGAGGAAATCGGCCTGCGGGGTGCAGAAGTGGCAGCCTGGCATGTCAGGCCGGATATGGCTGTTGTAGTTGAGGGTACCACCTGTGCCGATATACCGGATGTACCTGAGCATATGCATACTACAAAAATGGGCAGAGGGCCTGCCATATCCTTTATGGACAACAGCTCCATCGCCAACCCGGAGCTGTTTCGGAAGATGGTTGAAACAGCGGAGGCATCTTCCATCCCTTATCAGATAAAGGAAAATGTTTCAGGCGGCAATGATGCGGGAAGCATCCATGTATCCCGCGGCGGTATACCCACTGTGGTGGTGTCGGTACCCTGCCGGTACATCCATTCGCCGTCCTCTATGATGGACTTAAGTGATTTCAACAATACCATAAGGCTGGTAAAGGAATTCTTGAAAGGATGTGAAACCCCTTGAAAACACTATTGGCAAACTTAACAGGAGCGTACGGTCCTTCGGGAAGGGAAGAAGCCGTCAGGGATGTCATCAGGCAGGAAATCAGGGATTATGCAGATGAGATCCGTGAAGATACCATGGGTAACTTGATTGCTGTAAAAAAGGGCAGGGATGCAAAGGGCAAAAAGGTAATGCTGGCTGCTCATATGGACCAAATAGGTCTTATAGTTACCAACATTGATGAAAACGGATTTCTGCGCTTTTCCAATATTGGCGGAGTCTCTCCCTTTAATGTGATCCACCGCAGGGTTGTTTTTCAGAATGGAACAACCGGTGTGGTCAGCTATGAAACAGAGCTGGAGGATATCAAAAATCTGAAACTGAACAAAATGTACATAGATATCGGTGCCGCCGACCGGGAAGAGGCCGGGAAACAGGTTCGGATTGGAGATGTGGCAGTTTATCATGCTCCTTTGACTGAAGCGGGAAACCGTTTTATCGGATGTGCCATGGATGACCGGGCAGGCTGTGCCGTGCTGGTGGAAACCATCAAAGCCATCAAGGATTCTCCCAATGAACTGGTATTTGTATTTACCGTTCAGGAGGAGGTAGGCCTGCGAGGTGCCAAAACCTCAGCTTATTCCCTTAATCCGGATATAGGAATTTCCGTGGATGTTACGCTGACCGGTGACACACCCAAATCCAGGCCTATGGCAGTAAATCTGGGCGACGGTCCGACTGTAAAGGTTAAGGATTCATCCATTATCTGCCACCCCAAGGTAAAGAATCTGATGATACAGAGAGCAGAGGAAGCAGGCATTCCCTATCAGCTGGAGGTGCTGGAGGCAGGAGGCACGGATTCCGGAGCCATACATCTGTCAAGGGAAGGTGTACCTTCCGGTGTCATTTCCATCCCCTGCCGCTATGTTCACAGTGCCCATGAGATGGTGGACAAAAGCGATATGGAAAATGCAGTCCGGCTGCTGACCGGCATACTGGAGAAGGATATCAGTCTTTAAATGCTTCTATAAATATATGTTCCGTTGATATTATATGTTCAGTTGAAATGTAACATACACTACAGTTATATCTGAAAAAGACGGCAAGAGCACTGTCCCGCATGGAATGGTGCTCTTGCTATTTTGTGATTTGTTACAATTTCGTAAGATTAATTAATTTGTATATACAAGTTAAGGTGATATAATCTTAGTAATACGGCAACAATACACAGTATACAAATTCAATTTTACAAACCGCAATCATCCGTTTTTAGGGGCGGCCGGCCTTCTCCCTTAGGCTGCAAGTACAGAAGAGGATGAAAGGAGTCATATATGAAAAGGGTTTGGATCACCACACTAGTCTGCCTGGCAGCTCTGCTTTTGTCTCTTCCACCTATATATGCCGGTGCTGAGAGAGTGTCCATGGAAGCAGAAGTCGGCTTTAACGGTACATATTTAATGGGGGCCTGGACACCCATCCGGGTTCGGATTGAGAATACAGGCAGCGATCTGGAGGGCAGCCTGGAGGCGGTTGTTAAAGCAGGGCAGAGAGCTTCCATCGTATATTCCACCCCGGTCAGCCTTCCCAATACTTCCGTAAAGGAATATACCATATATGCCAGGATTTCAGAGCTGGAGAGGTATCTGGACATCCACCTGAAGGATAAAAGAGGGAAAATCCTGCAGACCCAAAGAGTAACACCCCTGTCTCCCATTGGATCAGACAGCTATCTGCTGGGTCTCATAACCGAAGATCAGCCTTCGCTGGGTTATTGGAAGGAAAAACCGGCAGCCAGCCGGCTGCTGTCCAATTATGAGCCGGTATATCTGGACGCCTCTGATTTTCCTGTTCGCAGTGAGGTTCTGTCTTCCTTTTCAATTTTAATACTGAACAATATGGACACCGGAATCTTTCGCCAGGAACAGCTGGATGCCTTGCAGGTCTGGCTGCAGGAAGGCGGAATCCTGATCATAGGTACCGGTGTTAACGGCAGGAGAACCCTGTCCGGTCTGGAGAAGCTTGATCTGCCTGTCACAGCAGGGGAACTCAAAGCGCTGGATTCATTTAAGCTGCTGGAGGAGATGACAGAAAGACAGGTACTGGGCACCGCTCCTCTGCAGTTAATGGATCTGCATGTGGAAGACGGCAGGGCAGTGCTGAGTGATGATGAAAACGGTTTAGTCTGGGTATTCAGCAAAGGATCAGGCACGATTTACCTGTCCGCCTTTGATTTGGGAACAGAACCCATAATAAGCTGGACGGGAAATAAGCTGCTGTGGGACAGACTGCTGACCCAAAGCCTGAAGCCCGCCGCTGCCTATGGGCTGCGTAATCCCTACCGTAAGCTGTATTATAATACAAGGGGCATTGGGGAGATACTGGGAAATATTGAGGCCATGGAAATGCCTTCGGTAATGCTGATTCTCTTCATATTCCTCTTTTATCTGGCACTGGCAGGTCCGGTAAACTATATGTTTCTTAAAAGAATTGATCGGCGGGAGTGGTCCTGGCTGACTATTCCTGCTCTCTCCATCCTGTTTGCAGCCCTGGTATTCGGACTTGGATACAATACCAAGGGTGGAGAGCTCATTACCAACACCATATCGGTAATATCCCTTAACAGCAATGCAGAGCATGGCTGGCTTACCAATCATATCGGAATCTTTATACCCCGGAGGGGAGATTACGAGGTGGAGGTTGACCGTTTCGCCCTGCTGACACCGGGCAGTGCACTTTATATGGATTATGGCAGCGCTTCATCTCCTTCAGTGCTGGCCCGGACGGTACAGGGGAATCCATCACGTATTATGTTTGATAATGTGAACATCTGGACCATGGAGACCTTTGAAATGAGCGGACAGCAGATAAGTCCGGGCATCATCCGCTCAGAATTGTATTACCAGGATGGCAGGATAAAGGGAACTATACAGAACAATACAGTTTACCCACTGGAAAAGCTGGTCATATATACCCCGGGGGCCTTTGAAGAAGTAGGAAATATTGCAGCAGGTGAAAGCAGGAACGTTGAGATGATCCTGCCGCTGATATCCGGAAACAGGCATTACAACAATGTATACAACATGAT
>FZPS01000081.1_pt493 | contig 10864 bp, 9 predicted proteins | sample 1817821 | NCBI WGS metagenome assembly FZPS01 (sample SAMEA104158645, study PRJEB21678) | metagenome | place: Germany | collected 2015-04-21 | reverse complement strand
GTGTAGGAGAGCGCGACCATGGGGACGCCGGCGCCGTCGTTGAGGTACCAGAGGTAGTTGTCGTATTCGCCGTTGAGCCGCACCCGCAGCATCCGGTCGGCCTTGAACCCGTTCACCGGGTAAGCCTCGAAATCATACGCCGCTATCTTGTCCATCCCGTTGTAGCCGAGGAACAGGTTGAGCTGAGCCTGGTATCCGCCGGCGATGGCGCCCCGGGTCTGATCGAACGCGCCCCCCAAGTCAAAAGAGGAAGTGGTGAACATGATCGGCAGGCGGGCCTTTTGAAGCCGGGCCGCTTGTTCCGGGGTCCCGGTGTAGGGGGCCGCCGCCATCGGCACCGCCGCGGCGAACAGGGACGGTTTTCCGTTGACGGCCCTCAGGGTCGCAGCTCCGCCCATGGAATACCCGGTGACGTACACGCGCGCCGGGTCTAGTGCGGGATAAGTGGCGAGCATGTATTCCACCAGGGCGGGGAGGGATTCGGAAAGCACCGAGCCGATGCTCTGATGCTCCGGTGCGACCATGGCGAAGCGCTCGCGGCCGGCCAGCGGCAGCAGGCCGATTTCCTCGATGAACTGCCGGGGGTCGTCCCCGCCTCCGTGGTTGGCGAGAACCAGGGGCACGGTCCCGGTCGGGGCGGTCTTTTGCAGCACTTCATCGGGCAGGTATTCGAACCAGGTCTGCAGGTATTCGCCGCCCGGGGTCTTGATGTGGCTGAACCTGTCCTCGCTGCGGCCGATGACACGAATGCCGTCCCGGGTGGCGCCGCCGATGACGGCGTTCCGTTCGCAGAGGGATAACGGCGCCTGATCCATGCTGTAACCCTGGTAAGGGGTGGAAGCGCTGTGGAGGCCCGCTCTCCCCACCGGTACGCGCATCGCCTTGATGAACAAGTCGTAGTAGGCGTTCCTGATATGCCGGGCGATGTCCGGGTTCCGGTCCCGGGCCACAACCACTCTCTTCAGCGGCAGGGACTGGTCGAAGAACGCCTCCACCTCCCCGGTTTTTTCATAGGCGTCCGTATCGTTGGCTTTCTTGTAGGCTTCCACCACCCGGTCGGGTGCGTTCACCAGGTATACGGGAACCAGGGCGGCGACCTCGCGGCCGGTTTCCATGCTTCCATTGATCAGCAGCATCCCGGCGATCCTGCTGACGTAGTCGAGGGTTCCCGCGACGTAGTTGTTCAGGTAGGCGGCTCCGCCGTCGATCCCGATGACATAGGTATAGCCGAAGCCGCCGAAATACTCGGCGTCGGAATACCTGGCTCCCCGCGCCCCGAACATCCCGGGACCCGGCACGGTCCCGGGACCGGGCTTGCCTGCGGGCGCAGCGGGGGCGCCCAAGGCGGGCTTGGCGCCCGCTCCGGGAGCGCCGCCAAAGGCCGGCCCGGAGCTTTCTCCCGCCTTCTGCGCGAAGATGGCCGTCTGGAGGGCATAGTAGTATTTCTGGTCGTTGGGGCCGAAGGCCTTCCCGTTGGCCGGGGTGACCAGGATGACGCTGCCGATCGCCTCGTCGATGATGCGGATCAGCCCGAGGTCTTCGAGGTAGCGCCGGGCCGCGTCCTTGCCGGGGAAGGATCTCTCTGCAAACACGAGGAGGTTGGTGTTGATCCGGGCCGCGGCGCGTCCGCCGTACAGGTTCGGCGACCGGTAGATGTAGGTGGTGTCGGCCGGGTAACCGTCCAGGACCGGGTGGGATTTGAAGGTCCCCCCGACGTTCCCCTCGAGGGCTGCGACGGCGACGGGCCCGCTTAAGCGGGCCTCTTCGAGGGTTTCGAAGGTAGCCGGGTTCTTCTGCCTGCCGGAGTAATCGAGCGCAAAGGCCGCGGCGGCCATAGCCATGGATGCAAAGACCAACGGCAACAGACGCGTATTCTTCGTCAGCATGTCGGGATCTCCTTTTCTGCAAATCCTGTGTCGCCCTGCGCTGCTTTCGAGGCTTCACCCGGTTTGTCGTGGATCGATCACACCCCGTTATCGATCGTTCTTTTTTGTGTACCATCCTTTGGGTCCAAAAAGATACCAAAAGTGCGCCATGGGCGGGGGAAACTCTCTCATCCCGGTCGCAGGTGTACGGGTGAAAGCCGTTTTTACCCCTCCCCTGCGGCACCACGCAATGCTTGCCGCATCAGGAGGATCCGCCGATCGCGGCAAGCGGGGACGGTAAACCGGAAGGCGCCGCGGAAGGAACCCGCCGCCGCGGCGGCCGATGGCGCAATATCCCTGCCGCCTTTTCCCCCCGCCCGCTGCTATAATAAAGGCTGGGATAAAGGGGAGGACGACATGTACAAATTCAAGCCCGTAAGCGAGCGCATGCAGCTCATGCATCAATTGATCCGGGATCGTGTTATCCAGAGCGACTCGGAAAGCGCCATGATCACGACGCGTTGCTTCCAGGAGAATGAGAATCTCATCCCCTGCCTGCGCCGCCCCACGGTGCTGAAGGCGATCTGCGAGCAGATGACGGTCAGGGTCGAGGACTTCGAAATGATCGTCGGCAACAGCAGCCGGAATTTCTGCGGCGCCGGGTACATGCCCGACTGGGGCAACGGCGAATGGCTCCCGGCCATGATCGAAAACGGCGTCTGGACCCTCAGGGAGGACGGTCTGTACCACAATCCCGACGAAGAGGAGCTGCGCATGTCGATAGCTCCCGAGGATTATGAAGACCTGGCGTCGATCCGCGAATACTGGAAGGGGCGCACATACAACGATATCGCGGCCGCCTGGCAGCCGGAGGGGTACGAGGAACTCTGCCGCCTGGAGGTCTCCGCCACGTTCAAGGGCGCACCCCTGCTGATGATGCCGAGCGGCCACCTGACCCCGGGCTTCCGGAAGATCATCGACACGGGTTACGGCGCCATCCGCCGGCAGGCCCAGGAATGGCTGGACGCCCACGTCAACAACCTCATGGGGGAGGATGTCCAGCGCAGCCTGTTCTACAACGGCGTCGTCCTGTCCTGCGACGCCGCGACGATCCTCCTGAGGCGCTACGCGGAGAAGTGCCTGGAAAAGGCCGCTTCCTGCGCCGATTCGAAGCGCCGGGCCGAACTGGAGTCGATGGCGGACAGCCTGGAATGGATCTCGGAAAACCCCTGCCGCACCTTCCGCGAGGCGTGCCAGGCGGCGATCACCTACCAGTACATCCTGCGCCTGAGCTTCATCGCCGGGGTGGGTTCCTTCGGGCGCTTCGACCAGTACACCTGGCCTTACCTGAAGAAAGACCTGGAAGAAGGCCGGTTGGGGATTGAAGAGGCACAGGAGATCGTCGACTGCTTCTTCATGAAGGTCAACTCCATGTACGGCGGGGGCGCCGGCGAACTGGTCAAGATCATCGGCATCGGCAACACCTATCTCCACACCACCATCGGCGGGGTGGACCCCGCCACGGGCGCGGACGCCAGCAACCCCGTCACCTCCATGGTGCTGGAGAGCCTGGCCCGGTTGAGCCTCCATGACCCCACGATCTCGTTGCGGGTCCACAAGGGCACCCCGGACGAGCTGTGGGCCCTGGCCCTGGAGACCTCGACCAAGGTGGGCGGGCTGCCGCTGTTCCAGAACGACGAAGTCATCATCCCCGGAATCGTCAGGGAGCTGGGCTTCACCCTCGAGGACGCCCGGGACTACGCCATCATCGGCTGCCAGGAGATCACCGGCTCGGGGAACGACTACGCCTCGGCCAACGGGGTGGCTCCCCCGCACGCCTCCATCCACTACAGCAAGCTGGTGGCCATGGCGATCAACGACGGCAAGAATCCCTACAACGGTGAGCAGTGCTCGATCCACACCGGTTACCTGTACGACATGAAGTCGTTCGAAGAGGTCCGGGAGGCCTGGCGCACCCTGGCCCGCTACTTCCTCAAGGCCCAGGTGAGCCTGAACAATTATCTCGAGTACCTGGTCCAGTACCACACGCCGCACCCGATGCTGTCCATTTCGCTCGACGGCTGCATGGAGTCGGGCAAGGATTGCACCTGGGGAGGGGCCAAGTACAATTCCTACGGAGGGACCGCGACCGGCCTGGCCACGGTGGCGGACTCCCTGACCGCTATCCGGTACATGGTGTTCGACCGGAAGCTGTGCACGGCGCGGGAGCTGTACGACGCCGTGATGGCCGACTGGGTGGGGTACGAGGAGCTGAGGCAGCGGATCATCCACGAAGTGCCCCATTTCGGGAATGCCGACCCCTATGCCGACGAGCAGATGGCCTGGGTGATCAACGCCTATTACGAAAGCTGCAAGGAATGCTATTCCGCCCGTACCAGGATCTTCAAGGCCGGCCTGTACGGGGCGGCGGACCACGTGGGACAGGGGTATACCACCTGGGCGACGCCCGACGGCAGAAAGGCCGGGACCCCCATCGCCGATGCCGCCTCCCCGGTGCAGGGGCGGGACACCAACGGCCCCACCGCCGTGTTTCTCTCCTCGCTCTGCTACGACCACAGCAAATTCATGGACGGCGTCTGTCTGAACATCCGGCTGCATCCCACCTCTCTGAGCCGCGATGACGGGATTGCCAAGCTGCGCGACATGGTGAAGACGTACATGCACAAGGGCGGCGCGGAAGCCCAGTTCAACGTGGTGTCGACCGAGCTGCTGCGCAAGGCGCAGGAGGCTCCCGAAGAGCACCGCAACCTGGTGGTGCGCATTGCCGGGTACTCCGCCTATTTCGTGGAGTTGACGCGCGACTGCCAGGATGACCTCATCTCCCGGAGTGAGAACCGGATCTGAGACGGCGCCGCCCCGAGGTGCAAGATCCCGCCGATGGGGTGCCATTGCAGGGGACGGTGACTCGTGCGACAATGCCTTCTTCCGGCCGCCCCCGCCGTGGCGGCGGAGGCTGGAGGGGCCTGCGCTTTCGCGGCGCCGGACGGTACATAAGGAGGAGTCAGTGCGAAGAATGATCGGCACCCAGGCCCGCGCCATCCGGGCCCCGCTCATCTGCCAGGGGGACGACCTCGAGCGGATCGTCGTTGATTGCGTCCTGGAAGCCGCGCGGAGCCATGGCTTTGAAATCAAGGACCGCGACATTGTCGGCGTCACCGAGTCTCTCCTTGCGCGCTCGCAGGGGAATTACGTGGAGGTGGCCGAAATCGCCGAGCAGGCCCTGGAGCTCTTCACCGACGGTTTTGTCGTCCTCTTCCCCATCCTGAGCCGGAACCGATTTTCGTTGATCCTCAAAGGCCTGGCGATGAGCCGCAGGCATGTGACGGTCATGCTGAGCTACCCGTGCGACGAGGTGGGCAACCACCTCATGGATGTCGACGGGATGGAGGCCGCCGGCATCGATCCGCATGCCGATGTGATTTCGCAGGAGGAATACCGGAGGCATTTCGGCCACAGTTTCAAGCACCCCTTTACCGGGCTGGATTATATCGAGCTCTACACGAGCCTTGGAGTGGACGGGAATGTCGAGATCGTGCTGGCCAACGATCCTCTCCGGGCGCTGGATTATTCAAAGGATGTGGTGGTGGCGCACATCCACGACCGGAAACGGATAAAGGCGAGGCTGTTGGCCGCGGGCGGCAGGACGGTGGTCGGCCTCGACGACCTGATGAACAAGCCCCGAAGGGGCGGGTGGAATCCGGAATACGGGCTCCTGGGATCGAACCAGGCGGGGCCGACGCGGCTGAAGCTCTTTCCGAGGGAGGCGCAGGCGTTTTGTGAAGGAATCCACCGGCGTCTTTTCGAGGCGACCGGAAAGCACGTCGAGGTGATGGTCTACGGCGACGGCGCCTTCAAGGACCCCATTGGGAAGATCTGGGAACTCGCCGACCCGGTGGTTGCTCCGGGGTTCACCTCCGGGCTTGACGGGACCCTGAACGAAATCAAGATCAAGTACATCGCCGACAACGAGCTTGCGGGCCTGCCGGCGGGAGATGCGGAAAAGAGAATTCGGGCCATCATCTCCGGGAAGGGGAATGACCTGCTGGGCAAGGAAGCCTCAATCGGGACAACGCCCCGGCGCCTGTCCGACCTCGTCGGCTCCCTGTGCGACCTGATGAGCGGAAGCGGCGACAAGGGAACGCCCATCATCCATATCCAGGGCTATTTCGACAATTATTCGAGTGAATAGCCCTTCCGGGAGGGAAGCGCCGATCCCCCGCTCATCGACCGCCACGGCGGAGGCCAAAGGCGACGGGTTCCTGCGGTCTCATCGGAGGATGAAATGAACGCGCGCGGCTCCCTGCTCCTGATCTTCGTGCTCCTGTGCGGCCTCCCCGCCGTGCCCCAAACCTTCACCGCGCAATGCCTCTTCGTCATCGACGGCGATACGATGGAGGTGTCGAAGGACGGCGGCAGGATCCGCATCCGGCTCGAGGGGATCGATTGTCCGGAGAAGGAGGAGCCCTTCGCGCAGGAGGCGAAGGCGTTCGCGACCCGGATGGCGGCCGGGAAGACCGTCACCGTGATCGAAAAGGAGCAGGACCCATACGGCCGTACCGTCGCCAGGGTGTACCTCGACGACGGCCGCGATCTCTCCGTGGAACTCCTGAAGGCGGGGCTTGCCCGGTACTACGGCCGTTTCAATTCCGACTGGCTCCTCGCCCGGCTGGAACAGGATGCCAAGGAGGCCGGTGTAGGGATGTGGGGAGCGCCGGGAACCTCCTCCGGTTCGGCGGAAAACCGGTCAATCGTTTATCACGGAAACACGGGGAGCCGTGTCTTCCACGCCCCCTCCTGCCCGGATTACAACTGCAAGCGCTGTACGCGGGTCTTTCAATCGCGCGCAGAGGCTGTTGCCGCGGGATTCCGGCCGTGCGGGCGGTGCCGGCCGTAGGGGCTCGATCAGGGGATGAGGAGAGACCGGGGCGAAAACCGGTACGGATCCCTGCGGCCTTCGGCTACAATGGCGCCGGGGTTTCGGCGGGGCGGGGCCGGCAAACCCCGGGCGACCATCGTGGCCGATGCGGCCCGGCTTTTCCCCGCAACGGTGAGGAGATTCCATGGCGGATTACAAGGCGCTGCAGGTGAAATTGAAGGCCCTGGCCGGGCGGGAATGGGATATGGCCGCCATCGAGGCCCGGTGCCGGGCGGCCGTCGCGGCGGGATTCAGCCGGAAGCTCCCCGGTGCGGATGAGGCGTTGCGCGATCGGGAACGGATCCTGGCCCGGGTCGAACTGCGAGCCGAGGAGTACAACTACTTCGCCGGGAACTGCGCGCGCGGCACGGCGCTGGCGGTGATGGAGGAGTTCGGGCTGGGCAGCGTAGAGGTCCTGCGCGCCCTCTCCCCGTTCCCCGGGTTCGGGAGCACCGGTTGGATGTGCGGGGGGGTGACCGGGGGACTCGCTGCCATCGGCCTCTACCGGGGGAGCGACGACCTGGGGGATTTCGAATCCATGGGAGCCGCCATGGGGATGGCGAAGCAGTTCATGGAGCGGTTCGGAGAGGCCGTGGGCGCCTACACCTGTCCCAAGATCCAGGAGGACGTTGTCTTCGGCCGCTACATGGATCCGGGTGCCAGTCCCGAGAACATGGCGAGGTTCGAGCAGGAGAAGGGGTTCGAAAAGTGCAGCATGCTCCCGGGGATCGGGGCGAGGATCGCGACCGACATCATCCTGGGAGACATCATTAAAAACGCCTGACGGCCCCCTCCGCGCCGCGCGACCCCCCTTCCCGGGAGCGGCCGTCCCTGTCGGGGAGCGCGATTCCCAGCTTTTTGATCTTCCGGAAGAGGGTGGTCTTGTGGATGCCCAGTTCGCGCGCCGCGCGCAGCCGGTTGTAACCGGCCTGCTCGAGGGCGCTCCGGATAGCCTGGGCCTCCAGGATGTCGTGGGCCGACCTCATGCGCCCCCCGGCGCCCGGCCCCGCCTCCCCCCCCGCGATCTCCTCCGGGAGATGGCGGGGCTCGATGGCCCCCTCGCTGCAGAGGATGAAGGCCCTTTCGATGACGTTTTCCAGTTCACGGATGTTGCCGGGCCAGTCATGGGCCATGAGCAAGGGGAGGGTTGCAGGCGCGATCCCGGCCACCCGTTTTCCCTGCAACCGGTTGAAGCGGGCGATGAATTCCCCGGCCAGGAGGGGAAGGTCTTCCATGCGCCGCCGCAGGGGGGGGAGTTCGATGCGCACCACGTTGATGCGGTAGTAGAGGTCCTCCCGTAACAGCCCCCGGCGCACCTGTCCGGCAGGGTCCCGGTTGGCGGCGACGATGACGCGTGCGTCGGTGCTTTCGGGCTGGAGGGATCCCAAGGGCTCGTAGGTCCGCTCCTGGAGCACGCGCAGCAGCTTGACCTGCATCGCCGGGGGGATTTCCGTGATCTCGTCGAGAAAGAGCGTGCCGCCCCGCGCCAGGGCGAAGCGCCCCGGGCGGTCCTTCACCGCACCGGTGAAGGCTCCCGCGCGGTACCCGAACAGCTCCGATTCAAGCAGGGTCTCGGGGAGGGCGCCGCAGTTGACCGCGACGAACGGGCCCCTGCAGCGGGGGCTTTGCGCGTGGATCGTCCGGGCCACCACCTCCTTTCCGGTCCCGGTCTCTCCCAGGATCAGCACGGTGCTGGGGCTGGCGGCGACGGCGGGCAGGACCTCCAGCACGCGCCGCATAAGGGGGCTCCGGCTCGAGATTTCGCCGACGTGGACGTGGGCCTCGAGTTCCCGGCGCAGCGCCTCGATTTCAGAGAGGTCCCGGAAGGTCTCCACCCCGCCGATGACGCGGCCGGAAGCGTCCCGCAGCACGGCGGTCGACAAGCTGACGGGGATTCGTTCTCCGGCGGCGTTGACGATGTAGGCGGAGAGGTTGATCACCGGTTTCCCCGTCTTGAGCGTCCTGCCGAGGGCGCACTCCTGTCCACACAGGCTCGAGCGAAACACGTCGCTGCAGCGGCGGCCGATGGCGTCGGCGCGGCCGACTCCGGTGATTTCCTCCGCCGCACGGTTGAAGCTGGTGATGTTCCACCCGGCGTCGACGGTGAAAACCCCGTCGGAAATGCTTTCCAGGATCGCTTCGTCGGTCCTGGGCGTCCGGCCGCTTTCCGGCTTCCCGGTTGGCATGGCCGGTCAGACTTCCATGGTTGCGGGCGCCGCCGGAGCGCCCGGCGCGTCGGCCAGGGCGGCCCACACGGCGCGGATATCCTCCGCCGCCCGACCCCCGTGTTCCACTACCGTCAGGCCCCGGATCTGCGCGTCCGTGACCGCCCGGTCGTAACCGATCCTCCCCGCCAGGGAGACGCCGGCGGCCAGTGCGGCGGCCTCGATCTCCTGGGTCATCTGTGGGTTGAGTTCCCATTTGTTGATACAGACGAAGGTCGGCAGGGCGAAGTGGCGGGTCAGTTCGAGCACCCGCTCCATGTCGTGGATGCCCGAAAGGGTGGGCTCCACCACGACCAGGGCGAGCGAACTGCCGGTGATGGAGGCAATGACGGGGCAGGCGATGCCGGGCGGGCCGTCCACCAGGATCCAGCGTGCATTGCCGTCGTCGGCGATCGCGCGGGCTTCCTTGCGGACGGTCGATACCAGCTTCCCCGAATTCTCCGCCCCGATTCCCAGTTGCGCGTAAACCATGGGGCCGAAGCGGGTCTCGCCGATGCGGTACTCCCCGCACACCCGTTCCGGGAAATCGATGGCGTGTTCGGGGCAGAAGCGGACGCACACGCCGCACCCCTCGCACGCGATCGCGTCCACGGCATAGTGCGCCTTGCGCCCGTTTTCGAAGACCGGGCGGACGGCGTCGTAGCGGCACACGTCGCGGCAGACATCGCAGGCGATGCAGTCTCCGGGACGGATGACGGCCTCGCGCCCGCTCCGGAACTCCTCGACCTTGAGCACCTTGGGGGAGAGCAGCAGGTGAAGGTCCGCCGCGTCCACGTCGCAGTCGGCGATCACGGCGTCGCCGGCCAGGGCGGCCAGCGAGGCGGTCAGGCTGGTCTTGCCGGTCCCCCCCTTGCCGCTGATTACCACCAGTTCTTTCATGACACCCCCGGTGTGGTCCCGGCGCACGGAATCGGCGCCGCGTCGCGATGCTGGATTCTCGATATGATGGCGCAGCACAGCCGCTCGAACGACTCCCTCAGTTCGGGCACCGCCTCGACGATCAGCTTGCCGCGCGAATAGGCCTCGGCCACCCTGCGATCGTCCGGGATCTCGAGCAGGACCGGGATGCGCTCCTTTTTGCAATACTCCCGGACCATGACATCGTGCGGGGTGGCCCGGTTGATCACGACCCCGAAATCAAGGTGAAGCAGCCGTACGGTAGCCACGGCCAGCTTCAGGTCGTGCAGCCCGAAAGGGGTGGATTCGGTGACGAGGACGGCGTAATCGCACCCCTTCAGCGCGGCGATCACCGGGCAGGAGGTCCCCGGGGGGCAGTCGATGATGGTCACCCCTTCTTCCGCGATGTGCCGCTTGACGGCCCGGATCAGGGGAGGGCTCTGTGCCTGCCCCACGTCAAGGCGTCCCTGGACGAATTCGATATGGCCGCTGGTCCCGGTCTCGACAGTGCCGATTTCGCGCCCCTCCTCGCTGATCGCCCCGGTGGGGCACACCCGCATGCATCCCCCGCACCCGTGGCACAGGGCGGGGAAGACCAGCGGTTTCGTCTTCAGCGAAACGATGGCGTTGAACTGGCAGATGCGGCCGCATTCGCCGCAATTGTTGCACAGCCCTTCGTCGATGACGGGCACGGGAAGTGTGGCCCGTTCGCCGCCGTCCAGGTCGGGATTCAGGAAAATGTGGCAGTTGGGCTCCTCGACGTCGCAATCCAGCAGCCGGACCGGTTTCTGGAGACACATGGCGAGGTTGGTCGCGATGGTCGTTTTCCCGGTCCCCCCCTTCCCGGAAGCGATCGCGATGATCATTGCCAGTGGCCCTTGACGTCGGGCGCTTGCGCCGTGCGGAGCTCGCCGGCCTTGAACTTGTCGATGGCCTGGGCC
>FZPS01000014.1_pt603 | contig 10865 bp, 9 predicted proteins | sample 1817821 | NCBI WGS metagenome assembly FZPS01 (sample SAMEA104158645, study PRJEB21678) | metagenome | place: Germany | collected 2015-04-21 | reverse complement strand
ATAATAACTATGTTATTGATAGATATAAGACAAGTTTAAGTATAGAAGAATTAATTCGCAGAATAGTTATTCCTGATGCTTTTATAAATGATAGAGAAGTAATAAAGGAGCACCGAAAATATTTACAAGGACATGTTCATGATCACGTTTTAGAATTAGCTAGACTAATATATGAAGACTTAAATATTTTACCACTGTTCACGATCCACGATTCGTTGAGTTATTTTCTGCCAAAAGAATGTGATTTAGATGAGGTAAAAAACAGCTTAATTAAAAATATTAAGAAGTTAAATATACCAGTCGAAGTAGAGGTAAGAAGTTGATAAATACAAAAATAAAAAATTATTTGCTTATATTGCCAATAATCCTTATTAGTTGAATATATTTATCAACAATGATATTATTAGGAAAAGATTATATTTAATAGAGGTGACAAAATGAAAGTATCATATAGAAGTTTAAACTGTTCTGAAGTGGAAGTAAGAGTGATATATTTACTTGAAAACAAGCTTACTTTACCTAAGGAAGAATTAAATAAAAATGTAGCTTATGCACAAAGTAGAAATTTGTTTAGCGGAAAAAATGGTGAGCTATATACCTTTACAATGGGGATGAATGGAACTTTCCAAACTGTTGTATTAGTAGGATTAGGAAAGGAAGAAGAATTAAATCTTGATAAAATTAGAAAGGGAACAGCTAAGGCTATAAGAAAAGCAAAAGAACTAAAAGCTAAAGCAGTTTTCCTAAGGCTTCCAATTACTAATAAATTAAATCTTGAAGAAATAGCTAAAAATGTTACAATAGCTGCTCATTTAGCTGGCTACACTTTCAATAAGTATAAAACAGATAAAGAAAAGGAAAATGAGATTATGGCTTCAATAGGAGTGCATGGATTAAAAGAAGCAACTCCAGAACTTCTTGAAGCTATTGAAGAAGGAAATTCAATTGGTAAGGGAATAGTATTAGCTAGAGACCTAGTTAATGAACCTGCAAATGTTATTTATCCAGAAACTTTAGCAGAAAAAGCAGTTGAGGCTGGAAAAGAACATGGCTTTGAAGTAGAAGTACATGGCGTAGAAAAAATTAAAGAATTAAAAATGGAGGCTTTCTATAGCGTAGCTAAGGCTTCCGAAAAAGAGCCTAAGCTTATAGTTATGAGATACTTTGGAAATCCAGAAGAAAAGGGAGAAATCTTAGGTCTTGTAGGAAAGGGCTTAACTTATGATTCTGGTGGATATTCACTTAAACCAACTACAGGAATGGTTGATATGAAATCAGATATGGGTGGAGCAGCATCAGTTATAGGAGCAATGTCAATTATTGCAGGAAGAAAGTTAAAGGTTAATGTTATTGCTGTAGTTGCAGCTTGTGAAAATATGATATCTGGGGCAGCATATAAGCCTGGTGAAATAATAGGAAGCATGGCAGGAAAAACTATAGAAATAAGAAATACAGATGCTGAAGGAAGACTAACTTTAGTAGATGCAGTTAATTACATTATAGAAAAAGAAAATGCTAGTGAAGTTATTGATATAGCAACGCTAACAGGTGCAGCTTTAGTAGCCCTTGGTGATACTACAACAGCAGTTGTAACAAATAATGATAGCTTCTATAAGGAACTTAAGGAAGTTTCTAATTATACAGGAGAAAAGTTCTGGCAGTTACCAGCCTTTGAAGAATATAAGGAAATGGTAAAATCAGAAATTGCTGATTTGAATAATAGTCCAGGAAGAAATGCTGGTACTATAACAGCAGGATTATTTATAGGTGAGTTTGTTCAAGATAAGCCTTGGTTACATTTAGATATAGCTGGAACAGCTTGGGCAGATAAGAAAACTGATTTAACTATAAAAGGTGGAACAGGTGCTCCAGTATATACATTATATGAATTGGCTAAAAGAAAAGGTAAATAAAAAACATTTATTTTCCTCTTGACATAAATATAAACAAATTGTAGAATAATTAAAAAGCTGTGATTGGGACGAGTAAATTCATTAAGGTCAACAGAGAGAGAAGTTCATCGGCTGAAAGACTTCTTAGATACAATGCATTGAAAACCACCCAGGAGCTCAGTTCTGAAATTTAGTAGGAATTTGCGTTGGCAAGCGTTAATGCCGTTTTACTTATTATAGGTGGAAACGAGATAATACACTCGTCCTTTTTAGGATGGGTGTTTTTTTATACAAAATAATAATTATCAGAAAATAAGTAATAATCAGAAAAGAGGGCTAAGATGAGTAACATTATTGTTGTAAAATTTGGGGGAAGCTCCTTAGCAAATGGGGAGCAATTTAAAAAGGTAAAAGAAATAGTAACAGAAGATAAGAGGAGAAGATTTATTGTTCCATCTGCTCCTGGAAAGAGAAATAGCAAGGATCATAAGGTAACGGATCTCTTATACATGTGCTATCAGCTTGCTTCACATGGTCTTAACTTTGATGAAGTATTTAAAATTATAAATGATAGATATGTAGAGATCTGCAAGGAATTAAATCTAGAAATAGACATCCAAGGATCCTTAAATGAAATTAAAAACAATATAAGAGATGGAGCATCTAGGGATTATACAGCTAGTAGGGGAGAATACCTAAATGGAGTTATTCTTGCAAATTATTTAGGGTATGAGTTTATTGATGCAAAAGAAATAATAGTCTTTAACCAAGATGGAACTTTCAATGAAGCTCATACTGAAAAAAGAGTTAGAGAACGTCTAAAGGCTGCATCCCATGCAGTTATTCCAGGCTTTTATGGTTCCAATGAAAAGAATGAAATAGTGACTTTTTCAAGGGGAGGCTCAGATATTACCGGTTCAATTATTGCTAATGGCGTAAAGGCTGATATTTATGAAAATTGGACTGATGTTTCAGGATTTTTGGTGGCAGATCCTAATATTGTAAAGAATCCTAAGCCTATGGAACTTGTCACATATAAGGAACTTAGGGAATTATCCTATATGGGTGCATCTGTACTTCATGAAGAAGCCATTTTCCCAGTTAGAAAATATGGTATTCCAATAAATATAAAGAATACCAATAGACCAGGGGATAAGGGAACCATGATAGTTGATGATTCAACACCAGTGAACTCTAGAGGAATTACTGGAATATCAGGTAAAAAGAATTTTACTGTAATATCTGTTGAAAAAACATTAATGACTATAGAAAGGGACTTTTTTAGAAAGATAATATCAGTATTTGAAACAAATGATATATCAATTGAGCATATGCCTTCCAGCATAGATTCAATTTCTATTGTAGTTCCAACTGCTGAAATAAGTTCTAAATTAAAAAAGGTAGTAGAGGAGATTCGTATCTTATGTAACCCTGATAATATAGAAACTTATTCAGACATGGCTTTAATAGCTGTAGTAGGAAGAGGAATGATTAGAACCAAGGGAACTTCAGCTAAGATATTTACAGCTCTAGGAAAGGCTGAAATTAATACAAGGATGATAATTCAGGGATCTAGTGAATTAAATATAATTATTGGTGTAGAAAATAATGATTTTGAAAAAGCTATAGAGTCTATTTATAAGGCCTTTAACTAACAACTAAAGCTAATAAAAAATATACGTTAGGAGGAAATTAATATGAAGAAATTTAATATTGCAGTTGTTGGAGCAACAGGATTGGTAGGGGGAACAATTCTAAAGGTATTAGAAGAAAGAAATTTTCCAATAAATAATATATATTTTCTATCATCAAAAAGGTCTGCTGGCAGCAAGGTATATTTTAAGGATGTTGAATATATTGTTGAAGAATTAAAAGAAGATTCCTTTGATAAAAATATTGATATAGCCTTATTTGCAGCAGGAGGTTCTGTTAGTGAAAAATATGCTCCTATAGCTGTAGAAAAGGGAATTAAGGTTGTTGATAATAGTAGTGTCTTTAGAATGGATAAGGAAGTACCTCTGGTAATTCCAGAAGTAAATCCAGAGGATATAGATTGGAACAAGGGCATTATTGCTAATCCAAACTGTTCTACTATTCAATCAGTTATTTCTTTGAAGCCTCTGCATGATAGGTTTAAGATAAAAAGAGTTATATATTCAACTTATCAATCAGTATCAGGATCAGGAATAAAGGGACTTCAAGATTTAGAAGAAGGAAGTGGAGAATTTTATCCTTATCAAATTCAATTTAATACACTTCCACATATAGATAGCTTTTTAGATAACGGTTATACAAAAGAAGAGATCAAGATGATTGATGAAACTAAGAAGATTCTTCAGGATGAAAATATTAGAGTAACGGCAACTACAGTAAGGGTTCCTGTTAAATATGCTCATAGTATCTCTATAAATATTGAATTTGAAAAAAGCTTTGAATTAGAAGAGGTATATGATGCACTTAGGGGATTCCCAGGAATTGTAGTAAAGGATGATATTAAAAATAATCTATATCCCATGCCAATAGATGCAGAAGGACATGATGAAGTTTTCGTAGGTAGAATCAGAAGAGATTTTAGCTTGGAAAATGGCCTTAATATTTGGGTTGTTGCAGATAATATAAGAAAAGGCGCAGCTACTAATGCAGTTCAAATAGCTGAACTTGTAGCATCAAAGCTTAAATAGGAGGGGGAATTATGATAAATATAGGTTTATTAGGGCTTGGAACTGTCGGAACAGGAATAGTTGAAATATTAAATAATAGAAAAGATGAATTAAAAAGAATAATTGGGCAGGAAATTAATATCAAAAAGATCCTTGTAAAGAATTTAAATAAGGAAAGAGAAGTTAAATTAGATGAAGGCATACTAACTAATGACTTTAATGAAATTTTAAATGATAAAGAAATAAGCATAATAATTGAAGTAACTGGAGATTTGGGGCGTAGTTATGAATATATTACTGAAGCATTAAATTCAGGAAAAAATGTAGTTACAGCAAATAAGGCAGTAGTATCTAAGTATTTTGAAGAACTATCCGCCTTGGCTAGCGAAAAGAATCTTGCCTTTTTATATGAGGCAAGTGTTGGTGGAGGAATACCAGTAATTAAGCCATTAAAAGAACAGCTAGCTTTTAATGAAATATCAGAAGTGCAAGGTATTCTTAATGGAACATGTAACTATATTTTAACAAGAATGATAGATGAAGGTAAGGACTATGATGAAGTATTAAAGATTGCCCAAGAATTAGGATATGCTGAGGCAGATCCAACAGCTGATGTAGAAGGACATGATACCTTAAGAAAGCTTAGAATATTAGCGACTTTATCCTTGCAAGGAAGGGTTACTGAAGAAGATATAATTCTTAATGGCATAAGCTCAATTACATCCTTTGATATAAACCATATAAAGAATATGGATTCAACTGTAAAACTAATTGGAGAAGCAAGGGCTTATGAAGATGGATTTACTGCAGTAGTACAGCCCGTTATAGTTAAAAATAATAATTACTTTGCTAATGTAAACATGGCATTTAATTCTGTTGCTTTTAAGGGAAATAATGTTGGAGAACTAAAATTTTACGGAGCAGGGGCAGGTAAGTTAGTTACAGCAAATGCAGTTTTAAGTGATGTATTAGATGTTATTTTAGCTAGCTATAGAAAGGGAAATCCATTAGGTCAAAATAAGTTAAAAAATAATAATGATAAGATAAAGGGTAGTTATTATTTAAGAATTTCTGCTTCAAATGAAGATATTGCAAGTGCTTTAAGGGATATTTCTTCCAAGGTGTTAAGTGAAGGCAGTACAACAGCAATTATAACAGAGGAAATTGAAATATCTAAAATAAACAAGCTTATTTCCTCATTTGAAATAGATAAAAAGGACTATTTCCTAGCAAGAATACTTCTTTAAGGGGGAGAATTAAATGAGATATATTAGTACTAGAAATAAAGAAATATCAGTAGGACCTAGTGAGGCAATTATTCAGGGAATATCAAGGGATGGGGGCCTTTTCGTCCCTGTCAATATTCCACAGGTATCCTTGGAGGAACTAAGAAAATTAAATTATCAGGATCTTGCCTTTGAAATTATGAGCAAGTTCTTTACAGATTTTGAGGAAAAGGATCTTAGGGCATGTATTGAAAGGGCTTATGATGATAAATTTGATACGGATCTTATAGCACCATTAGTAAAGGTTGGTGAAGATTATTGTCTTGAGTTATACCATGGGCCTACATTAGCCTTTAAGGATATGGCTCTATCTATATTACCGCACCTATTAAAACACTCCTTAAAAATAAATGGAGAAAACAAAGAAGTAGTTATTCTTACAGCTACTTCAGGTGATACAGGAAAGGCTGCTCTAGAAGGCTTTGCCAATGTAGAGGGTATTAAAATTGTAGTATTCTTCCCAGAAGATGGAGTAAGTAAAATTCAAAAGCTTCAAATGAGAACTCAGGAAGGAGCCAATACCTGTGTAGTTGGAATAAATGGAAACTTTGATGATGCACAAAGCGGTGTGAAAAAGCTTTTTAATGATAAAGATTTTGTAGAAGCTTTAAGAAAAAATAATTATATACTATCTTCAGCTAATTCAATAAATATTGGAAGACTGATTCCTCAAGTAGTATATTATTTCTATAGCTATTTCTTACTGGTTAAAGATAATCAACTTCAAATAGGAGACAAGGTAAATTTTGCAGTACCTACAGGTAATTTTGGAAATATCCTTGCTGCATATTATGCAAAGAAAATGGGGCTGCCAGTAAATAAGCTAATATGTGCTTCAAATGAAAATAAGGTATTAACAGATTTCTTTGATACAGGAAGGTACGATAAAAGAAGAGATCTTATCTTAACAACTTCACCATCTATGGATATATTAATTTCAAGTAACCTTGAAAGACTTTTATATCACTTAGATGAAAGTAAGGAAGAATTAACCCCTTCATGTATGGAACAGCTGTCAAAGAAGGGCTTTTATAGCATAGACAAGGATATATTAAAGGAATTTTATGCTGGCTATTCTAGTGAAGCTGAAGTAGCAGATACTATAAAAGATGTATATAAGGATTTTAATTATCTATTAGATACCCATACAGCTGTAGCCTTTAATGTAAGTGAGAAATATAAGAGAGAGCATAAAGAAGATATAAAAACAGTTATTGTATCTACTGCAAGTCCATATAAATTCTCATCATCAGTAGCTTCAGCACTTGGAATTGATATAAATGGTATGGATGAATTTGAAGTTATAGATATTTTATCTGAAAAGACTAATACAGTTATTCCTAAGCCTATAAAAAATCTTCAAGATAAAAAAGTAATCCACAATAGTAATTGTGATAAGGAAGATATGAGAAAAATGGTAGAAGGCTTTTTAAAAGTAGGTGAAGCTCGTGATTAAAATAAAGGTGCCAGCAACTAGTGCAAACATAGGGCCAGGCTTTGATTCAATAGGGCTTGCTTTAAGTCTATATAATACCTTTACCTTTGAAGAAATTCCTAAGGGTTTAGAAATTATGGGCTGTGATGATAGGTTTAAGGGTGAAGATAATTTAGTTTATACATCTATGAAGAGAACACTTGCTGAAATAGGTCATGAGATAGGTGGAATTAGAATCACTATGGAAACTAACATCCCTGTTTCGAGGGGATTAGGAAGTAGTGCTGCATGTATTGTAGCTGGTATATTAGGTGCAAATGAATTAGCAGGAAGCCCCTTATCAAAGGACGGATTATTAAAGATTGCTACTGAGATAGAGGGACATCCTGACAATGTTGCACCAGCCTTATTGGGAGGCTTGGTAACATCAATAGCAGAAGGAGATGAAGTCTTCCATAACAATATTAATGTAGCTAAGGGGATTAAGTTTATTGCCTTGATTCCTGACTTTACCTTATCTACAAAAGAAGCAAGGGAAGTCTTACCAAAGGAAATATCATTTAAGGATGGAGTTTTCAATGTAAGCAGGGTTTCCTTACTATTGTCAGCCTTTTCTAATGGGAAATTTGAATTGCTAAAGTATGGGGTAGAAGATAAGTTACATCAAAATTATAGAAGTAAACTAATACCTGATTTTGATAAGATAAAGGATATTTGCAATAAATATAATAGTTTTGGAACATTTATAAGTGGAGCAGGACCTACTATTATAACTATTATAGATGAAAAAAATAAGGACTTTATACATGAGCTAAAAAATCAATTAAATTCATTAAAGAATAATTGGCTTCTTAAGGAATTAGACATTGATTTAGAAGGAGCAGCTGTGTATAAGGAAGGATAGTCAATTATATAAAAGAGCTGTGGCATAAGTTAGATTAATGCCACAGCTCTGTTTTAATTTAAGTATAATTTTCTTGTAAAATATCCTCTGCCTTATCAAATAAAACTTTAAACCAATAAGTATAAGCTTCAGGATTCTTTTGTATATCTTTTTTTAGTTCTTTAAGATTAACCCATTTATAATCATCAACCTCATCTTTATTTGGAAAAAGATCACCATCATATCTTCCAATAAAGACATGATCAAATTCATGTTCAAAAAGGCCATCATCAAATTGAACTTTATAAGTAAAACTGAAGGCTTCTTTAAGCTTACAAGTAAAACCCATTTCCTCCTTAAGCCTTCTATAAATTGCATCTTCAAGCTTTTCACCAAACCTTGGATGGCTGCAGCAGGTATTTGTCCAAAGTCCAGGAGAATGATATTTACTTAATGCTCTTTTTTGTAATAGTAATTCATTTTTAGAATTAAAAACTAGTATGGAAAATGCCCTGTGAAGAGTCCCTTTATAATGGGCTTCCATTTTTTCTATAGGGCCCATCTCTTTATCAAATTTATCTACCCTTGTTATAATTTCAGACATTTGTTTCACCCCTTTTTATTTTTATTAATGCATAGCATAGTATATGATAAATCCCTCATATATATTGACAGTAGTAGCAGTTATTCATATAATACAATTGATTATAATAATAAAATTTAAAGAAAGGGCAAGGTATTTGCAGAAATGAGAATGTAATCCACTACTAATAATTATGTAAAATTGAACTTTTAATAAGGTCTTAAGAAGGGCTTTATTGTTGCGTCTTTTATTTAATTTGGAAGTGGATAGTATTTTGTAACTGTAGATAGTTTGTCGTAAATTATGTCATTTGGCTATTTCTTTAATTCTTATTATACATAATATTTTTATGCATAATAAGGGTTTTGTTAGGCATATTGAAATTGACATATGGTTAGAATACTATCCTCTCCAAAGTTACAAGGAGGGGATTTTTTGTTATTAATTGAAGGAAATAATATTAAGAAAAGTTTTGCTGATAGGCAAATATTAGATATAGAAAACTTAAAAATCTATTCAGAAGATAGAATAGGAATTGTAGGAGTAAATGGAGTTGGTAAGACCACATTAATCAATATTCTTTGCAAAAGGTTAGAACCAGATGAAGGATATATAAAGATATACGGTAATTATTCTTATATATCTCAATTAGAAGGACCAGAAAACTTAAGAATAAGTGATGAAATGGCATCTAAGTTTAATATAAGTCATACCTGGACTGACAATATGAGTGGGGGAGAAAAAACTAGATTTAAGCTTGCACAAGCATTAAGTAAAAATAGTCCCTTAGTATTTGCAGACGAACCAACAAGCAATATAGATATAGAGGGTATTGAGCTTTTAGAAAGAAGCTTTCAGGAATACAAGGGTGCATTAGTTCTTATATCCCATGATAGAAGCTTCTTAGATAAGCTATGTAATAAAATTATAGAATTAGAAGATGGAAAAATAAAAATATATAAGGGCAATTACAGTGATTATATTGAGCAAAAAGCTAAGGAAAAAGAAAGAGCACAGTTTGAATATGAGGAATATGTAAAAGAGAAAAAGAGGCTTCAAAATATAATTATTGATACTAAGCAAAAAGTAAAAAGCATGAAGAAAACTCCTAAAAGAATGGGAAATTCGGAGGCTAGGCTTCATAAAATGGGGAATCAAAAGGCGAAGGCAAATCTTGATAAGGCAGCAAGGGCTCTTGAAAAAAGAATAGAACACTTAGAGGTTAAAGAAAAACCAAGGGAAGAGGAAATAATTACTTTAGATATAAAAGAATCAAGCAAACTTCATAGCAAGATAGTTATGGAAGGAAAAAATATAAGTAAAAGCTTTGGTAAAAAAGTTATATTTAATAATGCTGAATTTAGCATATTTAATAATTCAAAAGTGGCTCTTCTTGGTCCTAATGGCTGTGGAAAAAGTACCCTAATAAAAATGATAATGAATGAAAATGACGATAAATTCATAAAAGTTGCCAAGGGTGCAAAAATAGGATACTTCAGTCAAGATATGAGCATTCTAAATGAAGACCTAACCATAATAGAGAATGTAATGGAAGAAAGCATTTATGATGAAACCTTTGCTAGAATACTACTAGCTGGATTGCTAATAAAAAGGGAAGATATTTATAAAAAGGTAAGGGTCTTAAGTGGGGGAGAGAAGGTTAAGGTATCCTTTGCGAAAATGTTACTAAAAGATATAAATCTTCTTATCCTAGACGAACCTACAAACTACATTGATATAAATTCCTTAGAAGTAGTAGAAAAAGTCCTTAAAGACTATAAGGGAACCATATTATTTGTATCCCATGATAGAAGGTTCATAGAAGCTCTTGCTGATACTATAATGACTATAGAAAATTATAAAATCAATATGTTTAGAGGAAACTACAAGGAATACCTAGCTAGTAAAAAGCAAGCCAAAAATGATTCTAAAAAGGATATTAAAAATCAAATTTTTATATTGCAAAATAGAATTACAGAAGTAATAGGAAGATTATCAATGCCCTCTAAAAAGGATAAGGTAGAAGAGTTAGATAAGGAATATAAGGAATTACTTGCTAAGTTAAAAGAATTAAAGAGTAGAATTTAAAAATTATATAGAAATATAAAGAGAGTGATATATTTTAC
>FZPS01000097.1_pt166 | contig 10866 bp, 9 predicted proteins | sample 1817821 | NCBI WGS metagenome assembly FZPS01 (sample SAMEA104158645, study PRJEB21678) | metagenome | place: Germany | collected 2015-04-21 | reverse complement strand
GCCTTTGACTGGTTTTCCACCAACCGCCGCCAGCTGCTGTGGTGCGTCCCTACGTATTACCAAAACAAACAGGGGAGCCTCTTCATGGAATCCCCTGTTCAAGTTCAAGTTCCAGATTTTCCCCCGTTAGAGCGCTGGCTGCGGGAGTACAGCGTGCTCTCTCTGTCCGCGGACCGCCATGTAATGGAGTTTTTCCGCCCCAAACTCCCAAAGGCGGTTTTGAGCAGCCGCGCAGTGAGCCAGCGGAAACAGGGCCCGGTACAAGTTGCTGGGCTGGTCATTCGCCCTCACCGGCCCCCAACCAGAAGCGGAAAAACCGTTGTATTCCTCACCTTGGAGGATGAGTTCGGCTTAGTGGATGTGACCATCTTTGAAAACACATATAAGCGGTACGGCGAGGTGCTGTTTAACTCTCCCCTTTTAGTGATCACAGGGGAGATATCTGAGCGGGATCCGAACCAAATCACCACCGTGGTCGCTAACCGCATCACTTCTCTTGTATCTTAAAAGAACTCAGGGGAACTCACCTGCACAATCTCTTCTTCCACCCCTGACTGATCATTAATATAGACTAAGTAATAGTCATCACCTACCTGCACGCCGAGACGGTGTGTGAGCACAGTTTCATCCAAGTGATTGGGAACGAGGGCCAGCTTGTGGTCGAGCACTACCGCTTCACCGCTTACCCGCTGTTCCGCTTCTTCCCTTTCCATAGCAATTTGGGGCTCATCTTCCCCTGCATCGCTTTGAGGGGAGCGCCCCTGCGCGAGGTAGTATAAGATCCCCTGAAAACCGATAATTTCCCCGTCAGCGGCGCTCACCTGCACCTTGAGGGGCTCTGCATAGCGCAAGACGCCCCCCACCACAGGGACAAAGGTAATGGTGGCCCGGTTTTGCAGGATCTGCACATCGGTCATATGCACTGTGGGGAAATCCCGTTCTGCCAAGAACTGCCGGGCGATTTCCACCATCTCCCCTGCCTCTAGCTCCCGGCTTCTTACTGCCCGGGAGCTGATCATCCACAGCACCAATCCACCTTGCTGGGAGACTTCCACAGTGATGGACTCACCGTCCCTTCCCTTCGCTTCTACCGTGTAGGCAGGGATATCTCCTTCTGTTTCGTTGATCACCTCGAACTTCAGATCACTTCGGCCGCTGAAAGCCTGTGCGATCTCCCTAGCTTGTTCTGGTCTGATTTCATCGCCGGTGATCATCCCTGAGGCCCGCCGCGGCAGTGCTCCCAGCTCTTCGTCAAGCTCTTCCAGGCTGGAGTTGATCTGGGTGAGGGCCGCGGTGAGGGAATCGGAAAGCACCAATGAGGTGGTGAAATAGCGGTTCCAGGACACCCACGGAGACTCCACTTCCTTTTCCGCGAGAAAGGCCTGAACCTCTTGACTGAGGCGGCTGACCTGCTCGTAGAGGGCCTGCAAAGCCCCGCTGGATAGCTGGCCTGCCCCGTAGGCATACGCCGAGCGGTAGCACTGCCAGAGCATCCCCTCCACCTTGCCCAGGTCTACCTCTCCTAGGGGAAGCTGCCCTAAGCTTGCCTGGGCCCCTTGCACACTGCTCCGCATGCTTGCAGCTAAGGCCCCCATCTGCTCAGGCGCGGCCACAACCCGCGCCTTGCCCAAGTCTTGGCTGAGGGCGGCTACGTGCACCGCAAACTCCCGCATGGCCCGCCTGTAGCTAGCCTCCATCTGCTGTTGGTAAGCCTTCTGGAGGTAATACTGGCCCACGGCGAACCCCAGAACAAGCAGGGCTGTTGCGAATACTATGCCTGAAAAATTCTGTGCAAGCCAGCGTTTCACCGCTATCACCCTTTAGGTGGCAAAAACATGCTTGCCGATGGTTTTCGTTACCGGCCGCCTGCGAATCCATGCGTTGGCGGTCTTGGTGGGGTTAAAGAAATAGATGGCGCCCCCTGTGGGATCAAACCCGTTCAGGGCATCATGGGCGGCGCGAATCGCTGATTCACCTGCAGGCTTGTTCACCGTGCCGTTGGCCACCACCTGAAAAGCTAAGGGTTCGTACACCACCCCGGAGATGGTGTTGGGAAACTCAGGGTGCTGTACCCGGTTGATAATCACCGCGGCCACAGCTACTTGCCCTTCGTAGGGTTCTCCCTTAGCTTCCGCGTGGACAACCCGGGCCAAAAGGTCCAGTTCCGCCTCACTCAAGGAAATCCGCCACGACTCGGTTTGCTTTACAAGTTCTTGCTCTTGGGCATGGTGTTGTAGCTGCCTGAGATGCAGCCACAGCCCGGAGGCTGCGGCTGCTACAATCACCAATGCCAAGATGCCATAGGGCACGTACTTTCGCCAGTTCTGCATGGAATCACCTTGTTTTCCCCACAGAAATACGGGAAGGAGAACGTTCCACCATAGAGAAGTTTCTAGTTTGGACTTGCTACCTAGGAGGCACTACTAAATGAATTTATCCAGCACTGCTGTTCGGCGGCCCGTGGCCGTCACTGTTTGCGTAATTATCGCATTGCTTTTTGGTATAGTTTCTCTCCAACGCATCGGCATTGACTTACTCCCTAACATGAGCTTGCCTTATGCAGTTGTGGTCACGACCTATGCTGGTGCATCTGCCGAGGTAGTTGAACACGATGTCACCATTCCCCTAGAGGCGCATCTCGCGGGAGTAAGCGGCGTAAGGCGCCAGGATTCATACAGCATGGAGAATTTTTCCGTCATCATGCTCGAGTTTGAATGGGGCACAGATATGCTCTCTGCCCTCGACGATATCCGCAACAACCTGGCCCAGGCTGCCCTTAGCCTCCCCAGTGAAGCGTCAAGCCCGGTGGTTGCACGGATCGACCCCAATACCCTGCCTCTCATGCTAGTGGCAGTGAGCGCACAGGATCTCACCGAACTGGAGCTCTCGCAACAGCTGGCCAAGATAAAACCAGGAATTGAACAGCTCCCAGGGGTGGCCTCCGTGAGTTTGCTCGGCACCACTTCAGAGGAAATTCAGGTGCTCTACGATGCGAAGCAGCTCAGTGAAGCGGGCCTCTCCCCCGCGATTTTACAGCAGCTGATCATGTACCAGAACATCATCGTTCCCAGCGGTACGGTAACCGAAGGGGATCTGCGCTACTCCACCCGCACAGGGCGCCGCATCAGCAGCCTCGATGACCTTAAGGACTTAATCATCGGCATGAAGCAAGGCTCAGGCATCCTGGGCCTGGGAGGGCTGGTTCCCTCCCTCACCTACCTGTCGGATCTCGCAGAGATCAGCATTGCCGCCACTAAACCCGAAGGAATCACTCGCTACAATGGTGAGGACACGGTGATTATCAAGGTGATGCGGCAAAGCGGCGCCAACACGGTCCGAGTGGCCGAGTCGGTAAAGAAGGCGCTCCGCCAGATCGAAGAATCCAATCCCAACCTGCAGTTCGCAGTGGTCAGCGACCAATCTGCCTTCATCACCAGTTCCATCTCTAACCTCATGTCCAGTCTGGTCTTGGGGGGAATTCTCGCGGTAGCGGTGCTGTGGTTCTTCCTCCGAAACCTTGGCAGTATGGTGGTTATCGGGCTCTCCATCCCTATTTCAATTATCACCAGCTTTGTCTTGGTTTATTTGTCGGACCTATCCTTGAACCTCATGACGTTAGGTGGATTAGCCCTAGGCGTGGGCATGCTGGTGGATACTTCCATTGTGGTCCTGGAGAATATCTACAGGTACCGTTCCCTGGGGTTCAGCCCTCTGGAAGCCGCGGAAAAAGGAACCCGTGAGATTACCGGGGCGATTATAGCTTCCACAACCACTACCGTGGTGGTATTCCTCCCCGTAATTTTCCTGGAAAGCTTAGCAGGCCAGCTTCTGAAAGAGTTGGGGCTTACAGTCTCATACTCGCTCCTTGCATCGTTAGTGGTGGGCCTCACCGTCCTTCCCACCCTCGCGGCCAGGCTGTTACGGAGAGAAACCAAATCGCAGAAAGCCCAGGCTGAGCCAAGCAAGCTGCAGCGCGGTTACCTGCGTCTTCTTGATGCTGCCCTGAAGCGCAAGTGGCTTGCCCTCGGGGTAGTTATTGCAGTTGTGCTGCTGGCCGTGGCCATCTTCCCCACCATTGGGGAAGAATTCCTACCCAATTTTGATGAGGGCTTCCTCAACTTGACCTTTACCTTGCCCGCTGGACGCACCATCGACATGGTAAAGGAGGAAGTTGCTGCTATCGAAGGGGCCATCTTGGCTGTGCCGGGAGTCGCGGGAGTATCAAGCCAAGCTGGTGATCAGGGGGACACTGACATCTCCAGCCTGATTACAGGAACAGGCAACAACGTGGTGGTCATGTCCGTTCGGCTTGAGCCCGCGAATAAACGAAGTCGTTCCAGCTCTGAGATCGCCAATGAAGTTCGGCAGGTCTTGTTTGATGCTAATGTGATCCGCTCTGTTGTAGTGGAGTCGTCCCTGTTCGGCACATCGGCCTCAAGCATTCTCTCGCCCCGGTTAGTGATCGAAACAAGGGGTGACAGCATGGAACCCCTGAAAGAGGTCGCCGAACAGATCAAAGCAGAACTGCATAAAATTCCCGGTTTGCTGGAGATCGATGACAGCTGGGCCCAGGCCAATGAAGGGCTCTTCCTTGAAGTAGATACAGCCCGGAGTATTCTTGGAGGATTTACCGCAGGGCAAGTCGGGCTGGGAGTCCACTACGCCACCTCCGGCCTGAAGGCCACAGATGTCACCATTGACGGGCGGACTCTCCCGGTAATGCTCAGGCCCAGGCAGGTCTTTGAATCGGTGGAAGACCTCTTGGCAGCGGAAGTCTTCTCTCCTGTTTCCATCGCGGGCTTTGGCGAGAACCCCATTGTCTTGGGGGAAGTGGCAGAGGCCAAAACGGAGCTGATTCCGCCTACCATCCAGCGGACCGACCGGATGTATACTTTGAACATCAGCGCCAACCTAGGGGATAACGACCTGTCCTGGGTTACCGCTCAGGCAGAAAAGCTTATCGCCGGGCTTGGCCTTCCGGAAAATGTCCAAGTGCGTATCGGCGGGCTTCAAGAGGTGATCGATGAGTCCCTCAGCGAGCTGTACTTCGCTGTAGGCCTCGCAGTTGTCTTGGTCTTCCTAGTAATGGCCGCCCAGTTTGAGTCTTTTGCCCAGCCCCTGATCATCATGGTGGCCATTCCCTTAGCCCTCATCGGGTCCATTTTTGGCCTGTGGATCACTGATAACAACATCGGGATTATCTCCATGATCGGTATGATCGTGCTGGTGGGTATCGTGGTGAACAACGCCATCGTCTTGGTGGACTTCATAAACCAGCGGCGGCGGGAAGGATCCACAGTACGCGATGCCGTTCGGGAAGCCTGCGTAGTAAGGCTGCGGCCCATTCTCATGACCACCATCACCACCGTCTTGGGCATGGTGCCTCTGGCCATGGGTTGGGGCGAGGGCGCGGAGTTCCAGCGGGCCCTGGCCGTTACCGTCATTGGAGGGCTTACGAGCTCTACAATTCTTATCCTGTTTGTCGTGCCCATCGTGTACAGCTTGATCCAGCGGGATAAGCCGCTGCAGTCGAACCAGTAAACAGCAAATAATAAACAAGGCCGTGCATTGGCTCCTGGAGCCCTTGCACGGCCTCTTTTTCGCGCTTTATCTTTCGTACACGCATTCTCCCTCCACGAACGTTGCTGCAACACGAGTTTCCTTGAGAATCTCTGGGCTGCCCGCGGCTAAAATATCCTGGGTAAGGACGGTGAAGTCTGCAAGCATCCCCGGGGCGAGCACCCCGCGATAGTCCTCTTCGCCAGCGGCGTAAGCTCCACCATAGGTGAAAGCTCGGAGGGCATCCCACATGGAGACTGCTTCCTCCCCATACCAAGGCTCCGTCTCCGGTTCATCCCAGCGCTTTCGAGCAACTGCGCTGTACATCCCTTTGAGGACGTCCGCTTCCTCCACCGGTGCATCAGAGCCAAAGGCGAGGTGAGTACCTTGCCTGAGGAGGCTTTGGAAGGGATAGGCCCAGCGGGAGCGGCCTCCCCAGTACCTATCAGCCATATAGCGGTCCTGGGGGCACTGAATGGGCTGCATTGAGGCAACGATGTTGAGTTCCGCGAGGCGGGGGATGTCTGCGCTGTTTAGCAGCTGAACATGTTCGATGCGGTTACGGAGGCCCTTGTCCCCGTGCGCGGCCAAGGCATCTAGAACTGCCCGGTTCCCGGCATCCCCAATCGCGTGCACCGCCACGGGAAGGCCCCATCTATTTGCTTCCCTGACCAAGGCTGAGAGCTCCTCTAAGGACAAGGTAGGCAAGCCATACCCACCCTCCCCCTCATAGGGATCCAGCATCCACGCTGTGCGGGCCCCTAAGGCCCCATCGGCAAAATCCTTTACCGCGCCCACTCTTAAGAAGCGGTCGCCGAAGCCGCCCCTTATCCCCATTCCTTTGGCGTGGGAGAGGCTCGCAGCTGGGATGGCCAGCCAGACCTTGAGAGTCAGATCCCGCCCTTCTCTGTACTGCTGGAGAGCAGAGAGGGCGTGTTCATCGCCCATATCGTGCACTGCCACAATCCCATAGCTGTGGAAGAGATCCACTGCATCTTTAATGGCCTTCTCCCGGAGCTTAGGGCTGGGAGGGGGTATCTTACCCGCCACTAGGGAGATGGCATTTTCCATCAACAGCCCTGTAGTCTCACCAGAGCTATCCCGCTCAATCAGGCCGTGTTTGGGATTTGGCGTCTCGCTGGTAATTCCGCATGCTTGCAGAGCAGCGCTGTTTACCCACATTAGGTGCCCGTCCTTGGCTGTTAGGGCCACCGGGGCCAAAGGCGCAACCTCGTCCAGCCACGCCTTGTGGGGCCTTCCCTCCGGCCAGTTGTTGAAGTTGAAACCCCGCCCTATGATCCAAGAACCAGCCGGGGCTTGTTCAGCGCTGGCCTTTACTTTCCCCAAGACCTCAGCCAGTGATAAGCCCTGCAGCTGCAGGCTCTGCAGTTGCAACCCTAAGCCTATAAGGTGCACATGGGCGTCAGTAAATCCAGGATAGGTGAAGTTCCCCCCAAGGTCAATGTATCTTGGGCGGTACGCCACTGCTTCTAGACTGTCACGGGTGCCCAGGGCAGCTATTCTCCCATCCCTTACCAGGAACGCGGAAGCCCATGCCCCCGGCTCAGCGAGGGTATACACACGGGTGTTGTAGAAGATTTTGTCCACAAGCGGTCCCCCGTTTCTCTACCGGATCTACAAAAAGGGCCCTGAGCAATGCCCAGAGCCAGATTTACAAGCCGCCTTAGGCGGTCACTTCATCCAAGAGTTCTGTATAGCGTGCCTTTGGCTGGACCCCCACGATGGTTTCCACAGGGTCTCCGTCACTAAACAGCATGATGGTGGGGATGCTCATGATACTGTACCGTCCCACGACCTCAGTTACTTGGTCAACGTTGATTTTCGCAAACTTCACTTTGTCCCCATATTCCTCGGCTAATTCTTCAAACACAGGTGCGATCATGCGGCACGGCCCGCACCACACGGCCCAAAAGTCCACTAAGACAGGAACATCGCTTTCCAAAACTTCCTGTTCGAAGTTGCTGTCATCCACTTCAATGATGTGCGCCATTTCCATCCCTCCTCATTGTGAAACACTTAAATTATAGCCCATGTTGGAAAGGGTTGTCAAAATCTATCCCTCAGCTGCTTGAGCTTTTCTGCGGCAAAGATGGCCCCCAACGCACCTCCCAGAAAGAGCTGAACTTGACCCAAGGGGCTACAGCGGAGTACAGCCCCGCCGGCGCTTATGAGCGCTGCCGCGGCGAAGCAGTTCAGCCACAATCCTACCCCTGCCCGTGCTCCGATATACAAGCAAATACTTAGGATGAGCCACATCTGCCACCATTCCACCTTTTACCACCTCCTACCTGCTTGTAGGGTATGCGCATGCAGGCATCCCTATGCGCAGATACTACATTAAGAGGAGGCAGTCATATGTGGAACTTCATTCGGCGCCGATGGTATCTGATTCTAGCAGCCTTAGTTTTGCTGCTTGCCATTCCCACTGCAATCCTTTTTACCCGCAGCATGCGCATGGTCCGGGAGCATGCTGCAACCCGCACCTTGGAGCCCGCGGTCATCTATGACCGCAACGGAGAGCTCATCGAGCGCCTGGGCCAGCAGGGGGAGATAGTTAGGCTTGAAGAGGTGCCGGAACACCTCAAAGAGGCAGTTGTGGCTGTGGAAGACGCCCGATTTTACCGCCACCGGGGCGTGGATGTGGTGGGCGTCTTGCGCGCCTTTTGGGCCAACCTCCGATCCGGGCGCAAGGCTCAAGGGGCCAGCACCATTACCATGCAGCTTGCCCGGAACATCTTCCTTTACCCGGATAAAACCTGGAGCCGCAAGATTCAAGAAGCGTTCTTAGCCGTGGCCCTAGAGTCACAGTACTCCAAGGATGAAATCTTAGAAATGTACCTCAACCAGACCTATTTCGGAGAGGGAGCCTATGGCGTGGCTGCCGCGGCTCGTATCTATTTCAACAAACCCGTATCGGAGCTGGATCTCGCGGAGAGCGCCCTTATTGCTGGCCTGCCCCAGGCCCCTTCCCGGTACTCGCCTTATGCTCACCTAGAGGAAGCCCGGGAGCGGCGCAGCGTAGTGCTGCAGCGCATGGTATCGGTCGGGGCCATCAGCCAAGAAGAGGCCGAGCGTGCAGAGAACCAGCGCATTTCCCTTCAGCGCCGCACCGGCGGCAGGGCCAGGTACTTCGTTGACTGGCTCACTAATGTGCTCATTGCTGAGCTTGGGGAAACCGCGGTTTTTCAAGGCGGGTTAAAAGTACACACCACCTTAAGTCTGGACTACCAAGCCGCGGCGGAAGCTGCCTTGGGTAATCAGAACAACCAAGGGGCGTTAGTGGCCCTCGATCCCAAGACAGGTGGTATCTTAGCCATGGTAGGAGGGCGGGATTACCGGCAAAGCCAGTTTAACCGAGCTACGCAAGCCCGGCGCCAACCAGGGTCTGCAATGAAACCGATCATCTACGCGGCCGCGTTAAAAGACGGATGGAAGGTAAACACGCTGGTAGATGATACCCGCCGCAGCTACTCAGGGTATGAACCAAAGAACTACAATGACCAATACTGGGGGCGGCTCACCATGAAGCACGCCCTGGCCATGTCCCTTAACAGCGCCGCGGTGTGGACCCTCAATGAGATCGGCGTGGATAAAGCTATTCAGTTCGCTCAGGACGTGGGTTTGAGCCTCCACCAGGATGACCGCAACCTTGCCCTTGCCTTGGGCGGGCTAACTCACGGCGTCTCTCCACTGGCCCTTGCAGGAGCCTACAGCATCTTCCCCAGCGGCGGGACCTTCTACGAGCCAAATGCCATTCTCAACGTTATTGACAATGAGGGCAAGGAAGTGCTCCGCCAGCCAACCACGGGCAAGCAAGTGCTCACCGAGGAACAGGCCTATCTCATGACAGACATGCTCCGCGCGGTGATGGAATACGGTACGGGGCGGTCCATAGAAGCTGCAGTACCTGCGGCAGGAAAGACGGGGACTACGAATGACAATGTAGATCTGTGGTTTGTAGGCTACACGCCCGAGATTGTGTGTGCGGTGTATGTAGGAAACGATGACCGGACTCCCGTTGAAGGCAGCGGATCGGAAACGGCTGGTGCCATCTGGTGGGACTTCCTAGAGCAGGTGGTAGATCTGGAAGAACCCCCAGACTTCCCTGTCCCAGGGAACGTTGACACGGGGATCATGATTGAAATCTTTTCAGGGCTCCTGGCCACCGAGCGCTGCCGAAACATCGAATACGATGCCTTTATCAAAGGCACCGCACCAACAGAATACGCACCCTGTGCCTTCCCGCCAGCCCCGGAAGCAGGAGAAGAGCCCGAAGAAGAGCCTCTGGAACCTGAAGTGCCTGAGGAACCTCTAGAACCTGAGCCTGAGCCTGAGCCTGAGCCAGAACCTGAACCTGAGCCACAGCCTGAACCAGAACCTGAGCCACAACCTGAACCAGAACCTGAACCAGAACCTGAACCAGAACCGCCCGAAGAAGAGGAACCCATACTTCCAGTAGAGCCGGCGCCCCCTGAGGCGCCGGCGGAACCTGTAGAGCCTCCACCTGAGGCTCCTGAAGTGCCTATCGAGCCGGAAGCACCCGCCCAACCCGAACAGCCCCCAGAAACCCCGCCGGAGACTCCACCCACGCCCGTACAGCCCACAGAGCCCGTAGGACCTATAGAGCCCATGGAGCCTTCTGAAGCCGCGTAAAAAGAAAAAACCCGGGAGTTCCCGGGTTCGTTTGCTTGCAGTTTAACGCTTGGAGAATTGAGGCGCTCTGCGGGCTTTCTTCAAGCCGTACTTCTTCCGCTCCTTCATCCGCGGGTCGCGGGTTAAGTAGCCAGCTTTCTTCAGAGGAGCACGCAGTTCGTTGTCAACGGTCAAAAGCGCACGGGCAATACCATGGCGGATCGCGCCTGCTTGTCCAGTGGTACCGCCACCGTGGACGTTGACGATAACGTCATACTTATTCTCTGTATTGGTGAGGACTAGAGGCTGGCGGACGATAGTGCGCAGTACCTCTCTCCCGAAATACTCGTCGATACTTCTCTTGTTAATGGTGATGTTGCCATTACCTGGGAGAATCCGTACACGAGCGACTGCCTTCTTCCTGCGGCCGGTGCCGTTATGCGCTTCTCTCTTTGGAATAACGTCCATCTAGTCTCCCTCCCTTCGCATTGGGATTATCTCGCAATCAATATTTAAGTTCTAACGTTTCAGGTTGTTGTGCCGCATGTGGATGCTGATCACCAGCATAGATCTTCAACTTCTTGATCAACTTGCGGCCCAAGCGGTTGTGAGGAAGCATACCCCAGACAGCTGCTCGAATGACGCGCTCTAGAT
>FZPS01000045.1_pt36 | contig 10874 bp, 11 predicted proteins | sample 1817821 | NCBI WGS metagenome assembly FZPS01 (sample SAMEA104158645, study PRJEB21678) | metagenome | place: Germany | collected 2015-04-21 | reverse complement strand
TATAATCATTTCTGATTCTCTTATGGAGGTACTTATGAAGCTTGGTGTTGTTGGTTTGCCCAATGTAGGCAAAAGCACATTATTTAACGCAATCACAAGGGCGGGAGCACAGGCGGCGAACTACCCTTTTTGTACTATAAGCCCTAATGTCGGGGTGGTAGAAGTTCCCGACGAGAGACTCGATACTTTGAGCAATATGTTCTCACCTAAGAAAACCACGCCCGCTGTTATCGAATTCGTTGATATAGCCGGGCTTGTAAGGGGAGCGTCACGCGGGGAGGGCTTGGGCAATAAGTTCCTGTCGCACATACGCGAGGTTGACGCTATTGTGCATGTCGTGCGCAGCTTTGAGGACGAAAACATAGTGCATGTTGACGGCTCTATAAACCCCTTGCGCGATATGGAAACGATAAACCTTGAGCTTGTTTTCGCGGACTTGGAAACCGTAGAACGCCGCATAGACAAAACAAAGAAGATGGCAAAGGGCGGCGACAAGGCGCTGTTGGCGCAGGTTGAGCTATTCGAACGCATAAAGGCGCATTTGGAGAGCGGCAAGCCTGTTCGCTCATGCGAGTTTACTGAGGCAGAGCAAGAGATAGTAAAGCAGCAGTTCTTTTTAACGAGCAAGCCTGTAATATATGTCGCCAACATAGCTGATAACGATATTTCAAAAGAAAACCCCTATGTGAAGCAGGTAGAGCAGGCGGCTAAGGAGGAAGGCGCTGCGGTTATCACGCTGTGCGCTAAGATTGAAGAAGAAATATCAGAGCTTGACAGCGAGGAAAAGACAGAATTCTTGGAAGCGTTAGGCTTGGCGGAATGCGGCTTGAACCGTTTAATACGCGCATGCTACAGTCTTTTGGGGCTAATAAGCTTCTTCACAGTAGGCAGTGACGAGTGCCGCGCATGGACAATTATTAAAGGCACAAAAGCACCACAGGCGGCAGGAAAAATACATACGGATTTCGAACGCGGATTCATACGCGCTGAGGTAGTGCCGTATGATGTATTGATAAATGAGGGCTCGCTTACCGCTTGTAAAGAAAAGGGGCTTATAACCTCGGAAGGCAAGGACTATATTGTAAAAGACGGAGATATAGTGCATTTTAGATTCAATGTATGATACTGTTTGAAATGTATACTTGCGTTTGATATAATATAAATAATTCAAATATGTGCTGGGAGGTATATATGTTCTTGGCATTAAAATCGTTTATACCGCTTTCATTTTTGGCGGCGGCTTCTAACATATTCTTGGGGTGGAGCGTTCCCGCAATTATCTGCTTAGTGGTTGGCATAGTGCTCATTATTGTCGAGATGTTTATGCCGGGCTTCGGCTTTGCGGGCGGTTTTGGCATATTGGCGATAGTTGCGGCAATAATTCTGCGCGCAAACACCTTTTTAGAAGCACTAATAATAGCTGCTGTGATATTATTGTTCCTGATATTAGTGGGGGTAATAATCTATCACTCGTTCACAAAGGGTATGATTTCGCGTTCTTCAATAATGCTGCACGATAAGATAGACAGCGAGTCAACCTCATTGCGTAAGGAAGCTAATAATCGCATAGGCAAGGTCGGAAAGACCATAAGCTATCTCAGACCCGCAGGCATTGCGGATTTTGACGGCGAAAGGCTTGATGTGGTAAGCGAGGGCGAATTCATAGAAGCGGGCGCGGAGGTTGTAATAACCAGCGTAGAAGGTGTAAGAATAATTGTGCGCCGCTATGTGCCTGATGTTGAGAAAAAGCAAGAGGCAGAGCAGGCAGAAGCTCAATCGGAAATTGAAACCGATAATCAAGGCGAATAATTTATTTGCAACCAAAAAATAGGAGGTATATATGTATTACTTATTGGCATCGTCAGATATGGGAACACAGGTGTTCTTGGTAATGGGAATAATCATTGCGGCAATTATATTCCTGTCGCTGTTCGCAAGCTTTGTTCCTATCAGGCTGTGGATTTCCGCAAGCGCGTCGGGCGTCAAAATAGGCATATTCACGCTTATAGGAATGAGATTGAGAAAGGTAACCCCTGCGCGCATAGTCAATCCTATGATTCGCGCAACAAAGGCAGGCTTATCAATACCAATAAACAAGCTTGAAGCGCACTACTTAGCGGGCGGCAATGTTGACAGGGTCGTAAACGCATTGATTGCGGCACAGCGCGCAGGTATCCCGCTTGACTTCGAAAAGGGCTGCGCCATAGACCTTGCAGGCCGCGATGTTTTGCAGGCGGTTCAGATGAGCGTTAATCCAAAGGTTATAGAAACTCCCATTATCGCGGCTATCGCGAAAGACGGTATCGAGCTGAGGGCTAAGGCAAAGGTAACGGTTCGCGCGAATATTGACCGCTTGGTTGGCGGCGCAGGCGAAGAAACCATAGTAGCGCGCGTCGGCGAAGGTATTGTTACCACCGTAGGCAGCTCGGAAAGCCACAAGGATGTGCTTGAAAACCCCGACTCGATTTCAAGAACAGTATTGGGTAAAGGTCTTGACGCCGGTACTGCTTTCGAAATTCTTTCAATTGATATTGCAGATGTTGATGTAGGCAGAAACATTGGTGCGCAGCTGCAAATCGACCAAGCCGAAGCCGATAAGCGCATAGCACAGGCAAAGGCAGAGGAACGCAGAGCGTTGGCAGTCGCGGAAGAGCAGGAGAACATAGCTGCTGTTCAGCGCATGAGAGCAAAGGTTGTAGAAGCCGAAGCGCAGGTTCCCTTGGCGATTTCAGAGGCATTCAGAACAGGCAATTTAGGCATTATGGACTACTACAATATGCGCAATGTAATGGCTGATACAGATATGCGCGAGGCTATAAGCAAGGGCGCGGCGCCCAAGGAAAAGAAAGGCGACGAATAATTAAAAAGGGAATCCCCCGAAGCAATGGGGGATTCCTATAATATTCGTTTTGCGTTGCTTGTTGCAGCGAGACTGTATATTCCGTAAATAAAGGGGGGATAAGCTTGGAGTTTATTTTATTTATCGTTGCGGCTATTATCATAAGCAGCATATCCGCGTACAATAAAAAGTCAAGCCATGACTCAGGCAAGAGATATGGCAATTATACGCCCTACAACCCGCAGCAAACAGGCGCAGGGCAGACACAGCAGGCTGATAGCCAAGCTAATATGCCAACATTTAAGGAAGGCGAAAGCATAGAACGCCGTTCTGAGCGAATTTCGGGGAAAAGCACCATAGAAGCTACCGTAAAGCCTTCAACCCCCAAGGTTCATTCACCGAAAAAAGCCCCTGACCTCGATTGCGAACCGCATTCCCCCATTATTTCGTATGAGGGCGACCCAAAACGCAATATTCGCAAGACAAAGCAAGCACCCGCTCCCACACCCGCCGCAAGCATATTAAGCGGAATGAGGTACGACAACGACGCGCTGATAAAGGGCATAATTTATAGCGAGATATTCGGAAAACCGAAAGGGAGAAGATAGAATTGCCCTTACGGGCATGAAAAGCTTTGCTGTTGCAAACCGTGAAATAATTCGCTTACGCGAATAATGAAATAGTCTAAAGACCATGAAATGCTACGCATTGCGTAGCATATGCAATCATTCTTAATTGTGCGTTGCTATACATGCGCGCACCGCGCGGATATCTCCATACTCTTAAATACTTGTACCGCAAATACGGACACACTAAGCTTGTTTCATAAACCGAACATATGTTATAATTATTACATCAAAGCACGAGGTGGCGTTATGCGCAGATTCGATGAAAAAGAGCTTATCAGAGAAACAAAAAAGCGATTATACAGGCTTCCGCAGCTGCTTTTCAGGATAAAGTATTCAAAAGCTGAGCTTGCGGAGCTAAAAAGCTCAGGCTTCGATATGTCAAAGCTAAGGCGCAATTCGAAGTCGTTTGTTTCGCTTATAAAAAGCGGAATGCGCCTGTCGCCTATGGACGCGCATTTAGCGCAAATAGAGCTGTTAGAGCAGAGGATCTCCGCCGATACCAATGAGGTTCACCAGCTTATGCGCGCCTTGAAATGCGTAAAAGGCGATAGGTATTACAATGCAATTTGCTATAAGTTTTTCAAGAATTTAGACGATGAGGAGGTCGCCCGCAGACTGAAATGCACTCCCCCGACACTGCGCAGGAACAGAGCAAGGCTTTTACACCAAATCGCTAACATACTTTACGGCATGCAAACGAATTTTTATAGTAAATGCAATATGTAAAACCAAGCTCGTACCCTATACCCTACTCAAACAGCTTGTCTTTTTTTGCGAACAGCTCGCTTTGCTTATTCATATATGTCGCAATATCCTTGGGATTAGGCAGTCTTTCAACGCGCAGGGTGCTTCCCTTATAGATTCGCTTGGTCATCGCGCCGGCACCATGCGCTAATATCGAGGTCATTTCCTCCATCATATCTATATTGTAGATACATTCAGCGCCTGCCCTTGCATAGCCTATGTTCTCAAGATTTCCGCGCATATACTTCTGCCTATACATATAGTAAGGGCGCATATCCATAGATTCTGCAATTCTATGCGCTGTATTAAGCATATTGTTGGCTGTTTCGCTGTCGGGCATTGACATTGCCCAGTCCTCAAGCGATTCCTTCAGGCTTGATGCCCTTTTTACAGCCAATGTATGCACAGTCAGATTATCAATATCAAGCTTCGAGATTTCATTCAGGGTGTGCGTAAAATCCGCTTCGCCCTCATGGGGCAGGCAGGCTATTATATCCATGTTAATTGTGAAGCCAAGCTCCCGCGCCTGTTCGTAAGCGCTTATAATCTCCTGCGGCGTGTGGCTTCTGCCTATTGCTATTAAAGTGCCTGCGTTCATGCTCTGCGGATTGATAGACAGCCTTGTAACGCCGTATTGCTTCAATATTTGCAGCTTTTTTTGAGTTATGGTGTCCGGTCTGCCTGCTTCGACTGTAAATTCTACACCGATTTCACCATAGCAGCCAAGTATATGCGTCAAAAGCTCATCAAGCTCGCTCTCGGTCAATACTGTGGGAGTACCGCCGCCCATATAAATTGCGCGCACAGTCATTCCGCGCGACCCTGTAAGCTTAGCCCCATGCGCAATATCCGCCTTCAAAGCGTCAATATAGGCATGCATATCCGTTTTATTCGTACGAACGGCTGACGGGAAGGAACAGTAAAGACACTTTGTCTTGCAATAGGGAATGTTAATATAAACATCAATGTCGCCGGGCTTTATATTAGTGATTATGGGCTTTTGAACATCTATAATCTGCTTTGCCAGCGCGTATTTTTCGGGCTGAACATCAAACAGGTTTAAGAATGTGTCCTTCGCTTGAATAGGGTCTGATTCCTCCTCCAATTCGCGCAGAAGATGAGTCGGGCGGATACCCGTTAAAGAACCCCAAGGCGTGAACGAATAAGAAAACGCCTTTTTCAGCGCACGGAAAAGCGCAACCTTAGCTACGCGCTTCATATAGCGTTTTTTCAAAATGTCAGAGGAGTATTCGGCTGTAATGGTTTGCTCGAAAAACGCAAGCCGCTCGCTATTCTGTGAAATCTCAGCCCGCGCGTACATTGCTTCTGATTCCGAGTATTCGACAAAAATGCTGTATTCCGCGTCGTCTGAAAGCTCGATTTCGCCAAAAAACAGGCGCACAACATCGCAAAGGTCGTTTTCAAAGCCGGTTAAGTTTGTGTTTAGCGCAATTTTCATTTCAAATGCTTAGTGTAGGGGTTGTGCTCGCGCTCAAACGCTAAAGTGGTTTCGCGCATATGCCCGGGCAGCACCCTGTAATCGCCCTCTAAAGCGTATAGCTTGTGCAGCAGTGAGTCCTCAAGCTGCCTTGCATCAGAGCCGTAAAGGTCGGCTCTGCCCACGCTTAGCCTGAAAAGCGTATCGCCTGAAAATATTACTCTGTGCTCGGGAAGCACAAAGGATACGCTACCCATAGAATGTCCCGGCGTGTGCAGCGTTTCAACCGCAATGCCTGCCGCTGTGAATTTGTCGCCATCATTCAATCTGACATCAGCCTGCGTAGGATTTACCGTTGCTCCCATAAATATCGCAAGGCTCAGCTTGGTGCTGGATAAGCATTCGGCGTCAAGCACATGTATATACACCTTCGCGTTGTACTTGCGCTTGAGATCCGCAACCGCTAATATATGGTCGTAATGACCATGAGTTACAAGTATAGCGTCAACACTAAGCCCCTTATTAGTTAAGTAACTGTCTATCAGCTCAAAATCGGCAGGGTCAACAACAAAGCAGGTGTTACTGCCCTCTTTATAAACAACATAGCTGTTGCAATCAATTGGTCCTGTTATAATGCGCTCTATGTTTAGGTTCATTATATTCCTCCGATAGTATTATTAACATTATTTTATAACATATCAGGGAATTGGGGGAATATATCTTTTGCTTTTCTATATAGCTTAGCCGACTGCAAAAGCATAAATACGGGTCAACCCTGCTGATGCTCCTAATATTTACATTACTCACCATTTTTTTCAAAGTACATTTGACAAATTATATATACTGTATTATACTGAATTCACTCTATAGATGGAAATTATATTCAAACACAAATATTTATTTCCATTAGTCGTTTTGACCTAAAAATAGCGAAATTTCTCACCACTGGGCTGACAATCACTAAAGTAATGTATTTGTTAAAATACATACAGAAATACAAATAAAGGAGAGATACAAATGTCTGAAGATAACAATAGGGTAATTGTTTCGGGTAAGGTAGTAAACACACCCATTCTTGACCATACCCTGTACGGCGAGGAATTCTACACATTTGACATCAGCATACCAAGACTATCCGGGACTGTTGATGTGCTTCCGCTAACGGTTTCCAACAGGCTTATGGGAAACAGGCTGCCGGAGGTGGGCAATCACATAACCGTAAAGGGTCAGTTGCGCTCGTACAACAAGCAAATCGACGGCGTAAACCGCTTAATCATCACGATTTTCGCCAAGCAGTTCCGCTATGAGCCTACCGATTACGATTACATCAACGACATTGAGCTGAAGGGCTATATATGCAAGCCTGTGATTTACCGCACAACTCCATTTATGCGTGAAATTGCGGATATTCTTATTGCCGTAAACCGCTCTTATGGGAAATCCGACTACCTGCCCTGCATAGCTTGGGGAAGAAACGCGCATTTTGCCGGCAGCTTAGATGTTGGTTCGGTAGTAAGGCTGGAGGGGCGCGTTCAAAGCCGCGTATATCAGAAGCAGCTAAGTGAAACGGAAATAGTTGAACGCACAGCATATGAGGTTTCGTGCTCTATACTTGAGCTGCTGCCAACGGATACGGTGATTGGAAGCATAGGCGAAAGGGAATAGCCCACTAACAAAAAATATGCTATAATTGCTTATACCGCTTAGGAGTGAATTATGGCATATTTCGTTGACAGCGCTACAAGAAACAAGGCATACATACTCTACTTCATAACAAGAATGGGAACCGAGCTTACGAAGCCGCAGCTGGCTACCGGGTTCATTGAGCTGGGATACTTAAACTACTTTGAGCTTATGTTCGAGCTTGCGGATTTGGAAAAGGCGGGCTTGGTTGCCACTGTGCCATGCGTGTACGGCGAGGGCTACAGCATTACTCCTAAGGGAAGCGAATTCTATAATGTAACAGCAGAGAAGATTCCTTTATCGCATCGCAATCAAATAGACGATTATATTAAAGCAAATGCGCAACGCATATTGGGGATTGAGCAGTTTTCAAGCTCCGTTATTAAAGATGCTGACGGGGGCTATAACACATTCTTGAATTCGTTTGACAAGGACAGAATTCTGCTTTCGGTAGCAATAAATCTGCACGACTTGGATACGGCAAAGGCGCTTTCTGAAAACTGGGCGGAAAAAGCGCACCTCGTATATAAGGCGATAATTGATATTTTAACCGATAAAGAAAAAGGCGATAATTGATATTCCTGCCATTTCAGAGAAAAAATAAAAAATCCTGTTGACAAAAAATATTTTTGATAATATACTGCTATAAAGCGTTGATGTTGGAAGTAAAACATCAAACGGGCTTCACAGAGAGTGGGGGCATGGGCTGGAACCTCCATAAGCTACGCGATGATAAATGGGCCAACGGAGTGCATAGCCAAAGGCGATTTTCTAAATTATCGCTGAGTATGCTATGACGCAAGGCAAGCGTTATCTGCCAGGAATGTGTCGGCATTCTGTTTTAAGTGTATGCAAATGCATAAAACAAGGTGGCACCGCGGGGCTATAAGTTCTCGTCCTTGAAATAGGCTAAAAGCTTATTTTAGGGGCGTTTTTTATTTGCATACGATGGCAAACCGACAAAAAATATTTTTTGTCAGGAGAGGTAAGACAATGAACAAGTATTCGGAATTTCAGAACTATCTGAAGGAGTATCCGAACGCGCAAGGGCGTTTCGGGCAGTATGGCGGGGCATATTTACCGCCGGAGCTGTGTGAGGCATTCGATGAAATCAATCGCGCATACAGGCTTATTTGCCACAGCGCGAAGTTCATCAACGAGCTTAGAAGAATTCGCAAGGAGTTTCAGGGGCGTCCTACACCTGTGTATCATTGCGAGAGATTATCGCAGAAAATCGGCACAGGCACCCAGATTTACTTAAAACGCGAGGACTTAAACCACACAGGCGCGCACAAGCTGAATCACTGCATGGGCGAAGGGCTGTTGGCTAAGTTCATGGGCAAGCGCAAGCTGATTGCCGAAACAGGCGCCGGGCAGCATGGTGTTGCATTGGCGACTGCGGCGGCTTTCTTCGGCTTGGAATGCGATATTTACATGGGCGAGGTAGATATTAAGAAGCAGGCTCCCAATGTCGCAAGAATGCGAATTTTAGGCGCGAATGTTATACCCGCAACTCATGGGCTGAAAACGCTGAAGGAGGCTGTTGACGCGGCATTCGAGGGCTATATGAGGGAGTATAAGCACTCTATATACTGTATCGGTTCGGCAGTCGGCCCGCATCCATTTCCTATGATGGTGCGCGACTTTCAGCTTGTTGTCGGCATTGAAGCGCGTGAGCAGTTTATTGATATGACAGGTATGCTGCCCGACGCCGTATGCGCCTGCGTGGGCGGCGGTTCAAACGCAATAGGGCTTTTCCTACCATTCATAGACGACCCTGTGGAGATTCACGGCATTGAGCCGCTGGGCAAGGGAACGAATGCAGGCGAGCACGCGGCAAGCATAACTTATGGAACTAAGGGGGTTATGCACGGATTTGAAAGCTTAATGCTGCAATCTCAGAAGCCGGGCGAGCCGGACCCCGTATATTCAAACGCAAGTGGACTCGATTATCCTTCGGTTGGTCCTGAACACGCATTTTTGCACGACATAGGCAGAATCAAGTACGACGCCGTAACAGATGAAGAAGCCATACGCGCATTCTTCATGCTGAGCAGGTATGAGGGCATAATACCCGCCATTGAAAGCTCACACGCTTTGGCAGGCGCCATTAAGCTTGCAAAGGAAGGCAATTACGGCTCAATTTTAGTGAACCTGTCAGGTAGAGGCGATAAGGACTTGGAGTATGTGATAGAGAAGTACGGATATGGAGATGAGTTTTTGAAGGAGTAACGATATACCGGGGCGCGAAAGCGCCCTGTTTTAGTGTGGAGTTAGCGCGGGGCGTTACCCCTCACCCCACTTCTTTTCTTTTCATGAAAAGCGCAAAGGAACACGCATATCAATAAGCTGTGTCTTCATTCAACGGTAGCACCGCTGTCTTCATTCAGCGCTCCGCACGGATAACTCCACACTCCAAACTAAAAGGGAGGTTGCCCTCCCCTGCTTTATTTACCGGCTCAATGCTTTCTCTTAGGCGCGCCTTTTGATTCCTGCGGTTCATCGGAATCGGGCAATAAACCCTTGCGGGTAAGGTCTATTTTGCCGTCGGGGCGCACATCTGTAACGCGCACTAATATCTCCGAGCCCATTTCCACCACATCTTCAACTCTTTCTACCCTGTGATTTGCGAGTCGTGAAATATGTACCAAGCCCTTTTTGCCCGGCTTCAGCTCTACCTGCGCACCTATGGGAAGTATTCCTACCACCTTGCCCAAGTACACCTGACCTACTTCGATGTCGCGCACTATTGCGTCAATCATGCGCTTTGCGGCTTCGGCAGCCTGCATATCGGGCGAGGCTATTGAAATTCTGCCGTCGTCCTGAATGTCAATCTTAACGCCTGTATCGGCTATAATCTTGTTTATTGTCTTGCCGCCTGAGCCTATTACATCGCGAATCTTATCAGGATTTATCATGAACTGAGTAATGCGCGGCGCATATGAGGACAGCTCTTTGCGCGGCTCGCTTATGGTTTCAAGCATTTTGTTCAATATATACAGCCTGCCCTGTCTTGCCTGTTCAAGAGCACGCGTAAGAATTTGCTCATCTATGCCCTTAATCTTAATATCCATTTGAATAGCTGTAATACCGTCTGCTGTGCCTGCGACCTTGAAGTCCATATCGCCGAAGAAGTCCTCAAGCCCTTGTATGTCTGACAATATGGCTATGTTGCCATTTGATGCGTCCTTTATAAGACCCATAGCTATACCTGCAACGGGCTTCTTAATGGGAACGCCGGCGTCCATTAACGCCAATGTGCTTGCGCAAATTGATGCCTGTGAGGTTGAACCGTTCGAGCTGATAACCTCTGAAACAAGGCGTATTGCATAGGGGAACTCCTCTTCGGAAGGAATCATGGGAAGCAACGCGCGCTCTGCCAATGCGCCATGCCCTATCTCACGCCTGCCGGGACCGCGCAAGGGGCGAACCTCGCCCACGCTGTACGGAGGCATATTGTATTGGTGCATATAGCGCTTGTCTTCCTCTAAGCCTAAGCCGTCTAACTCCTGCGCGTCGCGTAATGTGCCCAATGTGGCTA
>FZPS01000201.1_pt98 | contig 10875 bp, 10 predicted proteins | sample 1817821 | NCBI WGS metagenome assembly FZPS01 (sample SAMEA104158645, study PRJEB21678) | metagenome | place: Germany | collected 2015-04-21 | reverse complement strand
AATATCCCTTTATTCTTTATCAAAAGGCTTATTAAAGTGATTTAAATTTAAAAAATTGATATAGAGCCATTTTTAAAGCTAAAATCAAAATTCCAATCAAATAAACGGTTGATTTTTCAGCAGCTTCCTCTTTGAATAATATTAAAGTAACTGTTCAGAAGGGGTTATTCACAAAATGCCAAGATATACATTTTCACTAAAACGAATCGTTTTGGCTGGACATTTTGTTCGTGACACTGTTATCAGCTATGAACTTATATGTGCAAATGGCAGTTTACTAGCAAGCTCCTACAAACAATTTGCACATATAAGTTCGCACCTTCTGAATATTTACGATTGAAAAATATAATAGAGTGAATAAAGAGGATTGTAGACCACCCTGGGTGGTAAGATAGTTGTCGTAAATAATATTTAATGTTATTCTCGTAAGAGAACTAAATAGGAGAGATAATTTATGGCAAAAGATAATAGTAAGAATAGAAGATATACAAAAGAACAAAAAGAAAAGTTAATAGCAAGAATGTTACCACCTGAAAGTATTTCCCCTTCTAAATTATCAGTTGAAACTGGAATAAGTAAATCAACTCTAGCCACTTGGAAAACAAAAGCAACAGTTTCACAAATAAAGGGTACTAACACATCTAATAAAACCATCTCATCCAGAGAAAAGTTTTTAATTGTTATGGAAACTTATACAATGTCAGAAAATGATTTAGGAAAATACTGTAGAGAGAATGGATTATACGTTGAAGAAGTAAAACAATGGCGTTCTAGCTGCATAGCAGCCAATGAGGTCACTAAAAGTATTAATAAATCTTCTGCATTAGAAGAACAATTAAAAGAAGAGAAGAAAAAATCTAAGGAGCTTGAAAAAGATCTTAGAAGAAAAGAAAAGGCTTTAGCTGAAACAGCAGCATTACTAGTCCTTAGAAAAAAGTTAGATGCGATTTTCGGGGAAAAAGAGGAAGATTAATCAGCATTGAAGATCGCAGAGTTATAGTATCGCTGATAAAAGAAGCTAATGAAAATGGAGCTAGACTAATTCCAGCCTGTGATGTTGTTGGTATAAGTAAGAGAACCTTTGAAAGATGGTGTAAACACGGTTCGGTAGAAGAAGATAAAAGAAAAACATGTATAAGACCAGAGCCTAAAAATAAACTTTCAAAAGAAGAATATCAAAGTGTATTAAACACTGTAAATAGGCCAGAATTTGCTGATTTACCACCATCACAAATAGTTCCTAAACTAGCTGATAAAGGAATATATATTGCATCAGAATCAACCTTTTATAGAATACTTAGAGCGGAAAATATGCAACACCACAGAATACATACTAAACCGCCTGAAAGAGTAAAATTACCAACTACATTTATTGCAGATGGTCCAAATCAAGTTTGGACATGGGATATAACTTGGTTAAACACATATACCAGAGGAATATATTATAAATTATATATGGTTATTGATATTTATAGTAGAAAGATAGTAGCTTGGGAGATTTGGAGTGAAGAGAATGGTGAACTTGCATCAGAATTAATAGAAAGAGCTATGCTATCGGAAAAAATTAAGATAAAGAATAATCAAAAGCCCCTAGTTCTACATTCAGATAATGGTGCACCTATGAAGTCATATACTTTAAAAGCTAAATTAGAAGTGCTAGGAGTAATATCCTCATACTCAAGACCTAGGGTGAGTAATGATAATCCATTTTCGGAGGCACAATTTAAAACTATGAAATATAGACCTGGATACCCAAAGGATGGTTTTTCAAACATAGAAGAAGCTAGAGAATGGGTTTCTAACTTTGTTAATTGGTACAATAATGAGCATTATCATAGTGGAATTAAATTTATGACACCTAATAGTGGACATAACGGTGAAACAGAAGTAATTATGAACAATCGAATAAAGGTATATGAAGCTGCTAGAGCACTTAATCCCTCAAGATTTAATAAAGGTATCCGGAATTGGACACTTCCTGAGAAAGTAGCTCTTAATCCGACTGACGAAGTCAAGGACATGCTTAAGATTATATGATGTAAATTTATGGATATAAATTCTAATTAGACTGGTTTAATTAACAGCTTCAAATTTATAACTAATATTCAACAAATTACAAAAGAGTCATCTGTGCAACTTTTTTGAAAAATTTATACGACAACTCTCTTGACAAACACCGACCACTGCAAATACAACGGTCTACAACATAAATAATTAACGTTTAATGAATTGTTCCACATAAAATCAACACTAAAATCAACAGTAGTAATAAATGGCACATATTTACCATTAAATCTGTCATAATGTTGCAAAACAAACCAGTCACAAAATCCAGGCCACATAATCTCATCTGTTTCATCTAAACCAAAATGATCATAAAAATGGAACTGTAATTTACCACTAAACTGTTTACCATCACATTTATAATCAGTTACTGTAATCGTATGCCCCTGAAACTGATGTATGGCAATTGCAAGTGCTAAATTTGTTTTTTCTGTATATGTAGGATATGAAATATCATTTTGTGGATTATTCATATAATTATATATTACATTATCTTCACTTCCAGCAGTATATTCCAAAATAGAAAGTTCCCCATTGTTCATTGATAATTTATTGACAATAAAATTCTTAGCTATATTAACATATGACTTTGTAGATTCGTCATTAAATACCTCATCTGTCCATGTGCTATTACAGGCATTGTTTCTTCTGATGTTTCTCTCTGTTTCTTCTCCAATCGATTTTTCAGTAATAAAATCTTGGGGATGACACACCTTTTTCTTCACACCATCTTTTTACAGAAAGTCCACTGGACATACACTCTTGTATGCGTTGTTGCCATAGTATCGCTTTTTCTTCATCCATGAAACTCCTCCTCGTATAATTTATTTTGGAAGTAGTTTAACAGAATGAGCGACAGAAAGCGATACGCCTTGTTTTGAAGCGCTTACACATTTTATTATTACCTCTATATTCTCTTATTTAATATCTTCTATACTTTCATCTTATTATTGATACTTTCTCATTAGAAATATTCAATTAAATTTTTTCTTACTTCCAACCAATATAATACCAATCACCCCCTAACTTTTTTAATATATATTCCGTTTCAGGAAGTGTATTAGATTGTATAAATAATTTTAACGTCTTTATATCTTCACACCAAGCAATCATATAATTCCTGTCATAAGCACATTCCCAGTCATAATTAAAGTCAACAACTGTATATTCACCGACAGAGCTTGCATCACATTTGTCAAAACTTGTCCATTCAACTTCATTTAGTAAATTCAAACTATCTATTACATTCTTATCAGATATATCATAACTCTTTAATCTCTCATTATTTTCAGAATAACAACTTAGATAGTACCCTTTGCTATAATTATTAGTACATCTAATACTCAACAAATCATTTTTTACATGTTCTTTTAAAAGAAAATCTTTTACAAGTAAATATGTCTCCTTTTTTGTATTAAATTCTTTTATTGCATCTCTTTGCTTTATGTTATTTGGAAGATTATATTCTATCAAAATCATAAGACAGCATATTGAAATTAGAAATACCTTTAAAATCGACTTTTTCATAATACATTCACCCTCTCAATATTCATCCTCTTTACCAGCTATCCATTTTACTTTCTATCTCTCATCAATCCCAGTCAAAAAGCTTTCTAACTTATTCTCTATGAGATTTAAATCATGAATATACCTGATAAAGAGGATATTCTTTAGAATGCTGTTTCTTTAATAAATTGTTCCACTAAAATCAACACTAAAATCAACAGTTGTAATAAATGGCACATATTTACCATTAAATCTGTCATAATGTTGTAAAACAAACCAGTCACAAAATCCAGGGTATATAATCTCATCTGTTTCATCTAAACCAAAGTGATCATAAAAATGGAATTGTAATTTTCCACTAAATTCTTTTCCATCACATTTATAATCAGTCACTGTAATTGTATGTCCTTGGAACTGATGAATCGCAATTGCAAGTGCCAGATTTGTCTTTTCTGTGTATTTAGGATATGGCGATATTTTAATCTTATTCATATAGTCATCAACTAAATTATCACTTCTTCCAGCAACATATTCCAAAACAGAAAGGTCTCCATTATTCTTTGATAATTCATCAACAATAAAGTTCTTAGCTATGTCAACATACGACTTTGTAGAATTATCATTAAATACCTCATCTGTTAATACACTATTTTTATATTTTATATATAATGAATCATCAAAAGTATCACCAGTTTCACCATCTTTACCAGCTTTTACAACTTTTCCAATATTATTTCTATTACCATTTCGGAATGTATCCACCATATCATACAAAGCATCCTGCATATCAGAATCTGCAAAAAATCCTCCAACATAAAAGAGTGGTATCATCTCTCCCCACATCATAGCTTCTGGTGTAACACCTGCTACAATATTAGGAAACGGTTTACACTTAAGAAGTTCCCAATAACTATAATCATTAAATGTCAAATCATCGGCAACTGTATTATCATCTATATCAACTTGTTTCTTAATTCCCTCACGATCTCTCGTTTGATGAACTAACAATTCTTGGATATCATATACAAGTGGTCTTGGATCAATGTCATCTTGCATCCCATCTCCATCTGTATCCTTAATTGTAGGATTGGAAAATAATTTTACATAAACTCTATCTCCAAACTTACTTACTGTAATTTCCTGACCATCTGTCAAATTATCATTATCTGAATCTGCATCTAAATAGTTCATTCCTCCTAAGGGTACACCTGTTCCTAATAAAAGCTGTCCTGATGTCATTGCTTTTTCAAAGTAATCATTCACTCCATCTCCATCCGTATCTTTATAATAATCTGATTGGTCTGCAATTGCATCAAATATTGGATAGAGTTGATTTGCATTATTGGCATGATAATAATTGCCGCCAGTTCCACTTGCCATGTTCATCAAAACTGATGTTGATACATCACTTCCCAAACCAATAGTATAGATTACAATTGACTCTCCTGCTGCACTAACAGTATAACTTGTTGAATAGGAACCATCTCCATCTGTTAACATGATAACATATTTCAATGTATTTCGCTCAGTATAATTTTCTAGTCTAAACAAATTAATAGCTAATGAAATTCCAGATGAGAGATTTGTCCCCCCTGAACAGTCAATTTTTTGTGCATTATTTTTTAATACTTCTTTGTCGGAAGTAAAACCTGACAATATTCTTCCTGTGCTGTCGAAATCAATAATAGCACCTCTATCATTTTCTGATAATTTATCAATAAAATTTTTAGTTACATTTATTCTCACATCCGAAGGATCATTCCATGACATGCTTCCTGAAGAATCAATAACAAAAACAACATCCAGTTTTGAATATGTATTATTATCTTCAATATATAATAAATTATAATCCCATACCATATCATATTCTATTTTATTTAAAAGTATATATTTAGAAAAATGTGTTACTGTAGCTGAAACAACATTACCAGTTATATGTTGTCCTGAAATTTCCTCTAATATCTGCTGCTCTTCATTAAAATAATAAATTGCAGGATAAAAATCCGGATTATCTAAAAGCTTTTTGTCAAATTCAAATTTTATTTCTGCCTTGTCAAATTTACCAGAAACATAAAATTCATATCCGCAATCCAATAACCCAGGAATTCTATCATCAGTCAGCATACCTTGTTTAACCTTACTAATTTCTAAAGATGTAACCTGTTCTGCCGACAATCCTGAAATAGATACAGTAGGTATAGTGCGTTGTCCTTCAAAGCTATCAGCAGTAACTTCTCTTCTAAAATCGTTGTTAAATTTTAGTGGGTCAGAACCTACCTTAATTTCCCATCCATCATTTAATCCATCTCCATCTGTATCTTTTTTTAATGGATCTGTATAATGCACACGCACTTCCTCATAATCCGTTAAACCATCCTGATCAGTATCCTTTTCAGAAAGACTTGTTCCTAATGCAACCTCTTCTAAATTGGTCAACCCATCTTCATCACTATCTTCATCTCCATCCAATATCCCATCCTCATCTGTATCCTTGCTTAACGCACTTACACCTGACAAAAACAATTCTGTAAAATCGTCTAATCCATCTCCATCTGTATCCTTGCTATTTGGATTTAATTTCACCAATTCCTCATAAAAATCAGGAAGATTATCATTATCTGTATCTATATCTGTTGAAATTCCCAAATTCTTCATATTATTAATATTTGTATTGTTTATTATATATTGACATTCTATTACATCATTCTTTGTTTTAATATTGAATTTAATAAGATTATATCCAATTATTAAACCTATGTTGTCAATATGCCATTCATTCTTCACATTAACATTACCATGTTTTAAAATTTCTCCATTAATATCATATATACTATATTTCACTTCTTCTACACTTGAAACACCTGTTAATGTTCCTGACAGACTGTCTATTTCATCATCTATAAAGTAAAAATCTCCCTCCTCACTCTCAACAAATTGCATATTAGATGTATCCATACTTATCTTTACTTCTTCATATTCATAATACATCCGACTTCCAATATCGTCCCATCCTGTAACTTTTATACAGTTCAATCCATTTAAAAAATCATTATACGAAAGACCAAGTGAACAATTCCAAAGTTTTTTGTTATTTCCTCTCCAAAATCTTAATTCCGTAGCACCTTCATCTTCTTTTGTGACAGCATATCCATATACATGTTTTCCTATCGTACTTTCGACTTCCTTAGGATTATATAATTTCTTATCTGCATCAGCTATTGAAATAGTTTCTCCATTATTCTCACTCTTTGTTGCATTTGTAAAATTTATATATATCGACGCATTGTCCTTCTCCCACTCGGTAAATTCAGTTAAGTCAAGATAAATAATATCTCCTTCCTGAAACCCTAATTCTTCCTTAACCTCCCAATGTCCATATTCACTTCCGTCTGCATAATATGCATTATTTTCATCCCTGCCTCCGGCACTCCATGAATTCCATTGCGTTGCTTTATCCGAACTATAACGATTAAATGTAATATTATATGCACTTTCAGGAACTTTCACACTCCATGTAGTGTCGTCAATTTGTGTCATCCAATAACTATCATGTCCGTTACTGTTATCAATTGCTTTTATTTTAGCATTATCATTCTTTACCCATTGTTCAGCAGTATTGTCAACAAAATATAATGTAACAAACTCCGTTGCTGCTTCTGCAGATACAAATTGGCTCAAATTTACACTTGTCAAAATCATAATTGCTGCCAATATACCTGCCAATATTCTTTTCCCTTGTAACTTTCTCAAATAGTTTCCCATAAGATTCCTCCTTTAAATTAAATTGATTATTTTCCCTTATGCTTTCACATCAGGTTACTACAGAACACACAATCATGCATTATTTCAGCCATAAAAAGCTCACTAATTTCAACACCTCCCTTATTAAAATAAACTTATACTTTGCGTGATCGTGTATCTATGTATATCAAATAAATTTTCCACTTTTATAATAGCAAAACATAGTTAAAGGTCAATTACCCTTGCAGAAAGTGGACTGTTTTTGCAGAAAATGGCAAAAGCCTTTCAGACACCATATCATTCTGAAAGGCTTTTTCTTATACTTAATTTTCTTGTTCAACACAGATTTTGATTTATCATTATTGCCACATTAACTATTAAATCTTAATCCTCCTTTCGTTTCGGTCTCTTCGGCTGGTGACCAATTCCCATACAGATAGGTGGCCATCCACACCTAACTTTTTCAACCTCATTACGAGTAATTCTCTCAATTACCCTTAATGCCTTAACACTGATTTTCTCATTTTTTTTCATTTTACTTTCACCTCCTGTTTTATGATCCTTGCCAAGCACATCAGAAATGCACATAATATGATAGCCATTGACATATAACCGATATACAAAGTATTAGCTTTCAGATAAACTAAGGCAGCAATTATCATTACTTCCATTAAAACAAGCAATCTTGCCGCTTTCTTCGACTCCCGCAATTCATTTTTATCCATGTCCATATTAGGGTGATTTATTGTTCCCATTATACAGATTAAAATTATTGCAAGTAAGAGCATTCCATACATGACAGCTGGAGTTCCACAAAACATAGGCATAACCTGTATAATCACAATATAAGTTATGACTGTACCAAAATAACACTGCCAGAACTTATCCGCATGGAATCCCCCTGTCCGTTTCCGTAATGAAAGAAAGAACACAAGAAAACAAAGAGTTTGCAGAAATTTTTCAAAAAACATCCCCAAAAACAACATGGTTCCGACTGTTATGAAATTTTCAACCATAGCTATTAAGGCGTATTCGTAATATTCACAATTTGATTTGCTTATTATCTTCTGCATCTCCATCTGATTGACAATCTTTAATGCCATCTTCTCTATCATAGACATGCCTCCTTAGTTATTCAGTATGAATTATATGTAAAAAAAATCAAGATAGCTTGCAGAAAATGGACTATTTATTGCAGAAAACGGCACATTTTTTGTAGCCAATTAGTTTAAGTGCCAACTATTTTAATATCGCACTTATACAGGAATAATTATTGAAAAGAAAAATTCTTTATTCTTATCTTTAATGACATATGCAGCACCATATTTCTCAATGACTTTTAGCACATTCTTAATCCCTACACCGTGTTCATCTACACTTGATGTTTTTGTAGATTTTATCTCACCATTCTCATATATAACATCATAGCTAAATGTGTTTTTAACCGCAATGATTATCTTATCATCTTCTTTAACAAACTTGAATCTAATTACCTTTTTATCCGTACATACCTCACACGCTTCAATGGCATTGTTCAGAAGATTGGAAAGGATAGTAACCACATCCTCATCTTTCATTTTCAACTCTGAAAGATCATTCACCCTGAATACAAAAACAATCCCCCTTGCTTCTGCCTCCTGGTACTTTGTATTGAGTATGGCGTTTACGATTACATTATTGGTATTAATGACATCCGGTTCATTATTTAACGAGCCATAAATCTTTTTTACATATTCCTCTAATTTAGAATACTGCTTTTTGTCCAATAAAGATTTGATACACGAAATCTGATTTTTATATTCGTGTGTCTTTCTTTTTTGATTATCAAAATTTTCAGAGATAGACCGATACATTTCCAACTGGTTTTTTGCCTGAATTTGAAAAACTTTATTTTCGTGCATCTTCATTTCCCTTTCCACAATATCATTAATCAAATAGAACACAACGATATTCATTCCCACCATTCCAAATGCAATAACAGCAAGCAGATTTGCCTGCTCTACCGTCTGCACATATTCAAAATCAGATAGCATTGCAGAAATAGCTGCTATTGTAAAAATAGGAAAAAAGAGAAATCTTAACCACTCAGTATCCGACATCATTTCCGTTGATTTTTTCCAAAATTTCTTTCTAATAATAAGAATAAGAAAAAATAATATCACTTTTACTAACAGGTACGCCAAAACACCACCGATTTCATACTGCTGTTTTGATATTCCATTTTCTAAAGACAACCATCCAATAATCAAAAACACCAAATAATCCATTGCCAACAGTAATGCATCAAACAACACAGCTAATACAAAAGATTTTTTCAAGCTAATTCTAACATGCCAAAGCATAAATACAGACAACATTACAATATCCGCAAGTTGCCTTATTACAAAATATTCTGAAAAGCTGTATGCAAGCAAACATATAATTCCAAGCAATAGCATAAACTGTATTACATTAATCCAACCTTTATACCTTACTTCTCCAAAGGTTTCGTAAAAAATCTTGCAGCACATTATTTCAATAAATATCAGCAATATATTCTGCATTAAATCAAACATTTACACCTCTCCCTGACACGCTATAAACTTTTTCTTTACTTCCGAATATCTTACTTTTGGTATAGATAACTCAACTCCATTTGATAATATCACTTTACAACGCACAACATTCTTGATATGTTTTGCATTAACAAGATAACTCTGGTGTGTCCTGATAAAACCATTTTCTGAAAGCATATCGTCCAACACATTTAATGTTTCATACATGGTATAAACTGTTTCTGTATCCTCCATAATATGAAACTCAAGTAAATGCAACTTGCTCTCAATATATAATAATCTTTCCAGCGAAATATTTTTTCTGCCCTCCTTAAAGTCAAATTCCATTTTCGCTACGGAATAATTCATCTTATCAAAAATTGCATCCATGCACTCATTGACTTTGCTCTGAAAATTAGCATTACCCTTTAACAAATACCTTACAACATCTAATCGGTATCCTTCCAGCGAATAATCCACATAGGCGGTTACAAATACTATAAATACTTCCCGGCTTACTTTTCTGATCATCTCAGCCGTCTTGATACCATCAACTTTCTCCATATTGATATCTAAAAACACAATATTATACCGCACTACCTCAATTCCTAATTCTATCAGTGCTTCCCCGGAGCTATATGTATCTATTTCAAAAGCAGGACCTTTTTCCATCATATAACCGGAGACCAATTCTCTTAGTTCTTCTGCAAAAAAACTTTCATCATCACATATTGCAATTTTAAACATCTGTGTTGTCTCCTCCTTTCCTGCTATTTAACTGTAGGCGTTTGCGAAACGCCACAAGCCGCATAAATACGGCATATTTTGAAGCTGCTGAAAAAGTCCTTGATATTGCAATTAGCAATTAAAAGATAATAGTTGTAAATGCTTTCCTAATACTATTTTTTTACTTGATTACATGGTACAATATGTATATAAACCACAGGGGGATTTCAAGTGCTTAATTTAAATAGACAACTAAAATTTTCATATTTTACTGGCATCTATGATGCTATTATACCTAAGAACC
>FZPS01000216.1_pt332 | contig 10877 bp, 7 predicted proteins | sample 1817821 | NCBI WGS metagenome assembly FZPS01 (sample SAMEA104158645, study PRJEB21678) | metagenome | place: Germany | collected 2015-04-21 | reverse complement strand
ACAACACCCAACAGTTTGAAACACCATACAAGTTCAACGGCAAGGAGAAAGACCTTGAATCAGGCTATAACTACTATGGTGCAAGATATTACTATGATTGGTTAAGTATTTGGTTGAGTGTGGATCCTTTGAGTGATAAGTATCCGCATCTGACAAGCTATAACTATTGTGCAAATAACCCAGTGATGCTGGTGGATCCGGATGGGAGGAAAATTACTCCACAGAGTAGGCAAAGATGGTACTCGAATAAAATACTCGCTGGAATGGTTTATCAACGATCCTTGAGTAATTATAAAGCTAATAGAACAAACAGAAGAGAATTAGCAGCTTCTTTATATGTTTTGTTAGCAATGGACGTGTTAGAGTTTAGTTCTCAAATGTATAACCTAACGCCAAATGGAGCAAGTATAAAGTATGATAAGACAACAGTAAATATAGATATCAATGCAGAGACAATTGGAGCCTTTTTTCATGAGGTAGTACACGCAATACAATTTGAAACAAATGAGCTTGGCTTTAATGAATATGGTGGTGGTGAGGCTTATGATATCAATGATGAAATAGAAGCATATTTGCTTCAATCAATTATGGTCCCAGGAAGTATTCCCGATGAGCTAATAGATTCAGATGGTAATATTAATGTAACAAATGAGAATGTCAGAAATATAAAGAAAAAAGAAGGTAACGAAACAATTTATCCGTATGGGGACAAATCAAAAGTTCCAGATGAAAAATTAAATGGAGACTCTATGAATGGAGATGTTAAGTATAAAAATAGTAGTGGCTTAATATTTAAAAGTTTAGATAACTAATGAAAAAGATATATTTGATAATTGCATTACTATTAATATCAGCTACTTCGCAAGCACAAGAAGAAAATATATTTGGAATGTATTTTAAATTTAGACTTTCAAAAGAAGGAAGGTATAATTTCAATACATGTAAGAATGAGATAATAGGGGTTTTAAGTTTAATGGAATTTAATCCTGATAGCAGCTTTGATTCAAGAGTTTTTTCGTTAAGTGAAACCTGCACATTTAATGCAGGTCGTTGTGATACAACTTATGGAGTGTTTAGTTATTTAGAAGATAATATTATAGTGCTAAATACAGACATAGAAGATACAAGAAGAAAGATAGGGTCGAGAGATTGCAATCATTTTAGTGAGGTGAAATTTTATCTATTTAAGAATAAAATCTCTGATTTACCAGATGAATACGAAAACCAATTCAATAATTATCACAAACTTATAGATAATAATAATGATAAAGACAAGTACATATTGGATTTAGAAACTTTTTATAGTGTTGATACTTCTGACAGTAGAAAAGAAGTAATTGCAAAGTATGAAGGATTATATTATAAGTTTGAAGTAGATAAAACAGGAGAAGGAAAGGTTGGGGTCTTTAAGCTATTGAAACTAAACGAAGACAAAACATTTGAATATAAGTTCTTTCAAGTATATACCAACAAGGTATTGAAATTAGATAACACAACCTATTTAAAAGGTAGTTATGAACGTATTTCACAAGACATTATAAAATTAAATAAGCCTCAATAACCCTCCCAAAAGAACACCACCCGCATTAACACCAGCAACTCCAACACAGCCGCTTAAATCCAATTAACCACCCTTTTGGCTGTGCGGGGTTGTGGGGTTTTGGGGATGTGAGGATGTGGGGTTGTGGGGCTATTTCTGCCAAAGTGCTTCTTCTCTCCAGTTATCGGGGAATCCCATATCCGCCACAATATCTAAAAGGTGTTTATATTCATCAATTAGGGCTATTAGATCATCTAATAACGTATGGTCTGGACAGACCCTATTAAGTGTGTATATCATAGCAGAGAGCGTAAGGTAAAGCTTGTTGGGCATCACATCTAAATTGTTTAAGAAAGTGCCTTGTATTACTCTAGGCTTACTTATTTTTGGGAGTCTTCTATTCCATATTCTGCTGTGGTGTGCACATATATTACGTAAGGAAACAAAGCAGTAAATCCAATTTTCTAGTACATCAACGTTCTTAATACCAAAATGTTTAAGTATTGCCTTTTTTTCAGCCTTATTGTATAGGTTTTGAAAGAGCTTTGAAAGCAGGCCCATGCTTAGAACTTCTAAGGTCATCCATGCTGGTGGTAGTTCAGGTGATGCATACTTCTTCTTATAGTGTTTTATAAATACTTCTTTACTTCTACTAATTTCTTTACGTATCAGCTCTTGATGTAAGTGAAAATTCCTTTTATTTCTAAAGTGTTTAACGTCAAGATACCAATGACTTCCATGATTAATTGACATATGATAGGTTATTTGTGTTCTAAGTGATACTTCTATCTTCTCTGTTGCCTCAAATATCAATAACCTAAGCTTTGAATCGAACTTGTAAAGCTTTATAATTTCTTCGAAAGAGATGTCTTTTATAAACGGATGATTTGGGTCTGTATTATCTTGGTATGGATATGTATATGCTCTTAATCTATAGTAGCTTATGTTTGATAGAGCTTCCGCAGCAAAGGCTTTATCAGATAATTTTAAGCCTCTTTTCTGTAGCTTTTCTATCTGCTCTTCTATTGTGATTGCTTGTTTTGAGTACTCTTGCATTACTATAAAATCGAAAACCAGCCCGTTTGAGCTATTCTTGAGCAGAAGGAAGCTTGGCTGGTATTATTGTTTGCAAATATACAACAATATAATTGATTGTGCAAGCTTATTCAATTAATAATTTATTTATAATAACAAACTCACGACCTAATCCTAGCTTAACCACCCTTTTGGCTGTGCGGGGGTTGTGAGGTTGTGGGGTTGTGGGTATTAATTTGCTTGTATGATAAACTATTCATATATTTGCAGGGAGGGTAAAAGGAATAATATATTATATGTCTGAACAACAAAACATAGAATATAAGTCTTCTTGGCATGATGATTATCTTAAATGGATATGTGGTTTTGCTAATGCACAAGGTGGTCGGATTTATAATTGAAAAATATCTTAGAGAGGCTAGACCATAAGTATTTAATTCGTCCTATTGAATTTAAAGGCTTTCTACGTTTGGAACATAGCGAATATCCTATTCCTGCTCTTCGTGAAATGCTCCTAAATGCCTTAGTTCATCGAGCCTATATGGGTTCATTTACTCAAATACGAGTGTATGATGACAAGATAGCTATATGGAATCATGGGACTTTGCCAGAGGGAATTACAGTTGAATCACTTAAGCAGGTTCATTCTTCATATCCAAGGAATCCTCTGATTGCTGATGTTTGTTTTAGGGGTGGGCTTATTGATTCTTGGGGACGAGGTACAATTAGAATAATTGAGGCCTGTAAAGATGCTGGACTTCTTGAGCCTGAATTTATAGAAAGAGACGCTGGCTTCTTAGTTACTCTCTACAAAGACCGCTTAACGGAAGAACAACTTATGAAACTTGGACTTAATGCAAGGCAGGTTAAGGCTGTTTTATATGTAAAAGAGATTGGAAGTATAACAAATAGGAAGTATCAAGAAATAAATGAAATATCAGAAAGAACAGCCTCTAGAGAATTATCTAATTTAGCGAAGCGTAATGTTTTAGAACAAGCTGGCTCTTTTGGTGCAGGTAGTTATTATCAATTACGCCAAAATAACGCCAAGCCTCATGAAATAACGCCAAAATAACGACATTGTAATTATGAATACAACTAATATGAAGTTCTACTATCACTCCGATCACTCCCTTCCAAAAGAACACCATCTGCATTAACACCAGCAACTTCAATGCATCAACGCCTTGCCTCTTTTTCAGGGATAAGTATTGAGGCTAGGATGCTTATGCTAAGTATGCCTAGGATGATTATTAATGAATGGTAGGTTTGGAAGCCTATCTTTTCTAATAGGCTCTCGAATATCATCTTTAGTCCAATAAATAATAATAAGACGCTTAGCCCTATCTTTAGGTATCTAAACATATTCATTATATTGCTGATTAGGAAGAAGAGTGAACGAAGACCTAGTACGGCGAATATATTGGAGAAGAAGACTACGAACGGGTCTTTGGTTACTGAGAATATGGCTGGTATTGAGTCCATTGCAAAGATTAGGTCGGAGAACTCCACAACAAGCAGACATACGAAGAGTATGGTCATGTGGAGCCTGCCATCTACCCTCTTAAAAAAGCTATGGTCGTCGGTTCCATGATGTATTGGTATTAGTTTGGATATTAGCTTTACTACCCTATTGTCTTCTGTCTTTATCTTTTCGTCTTTGTCCTTATTAATAAACATGGATATGCCCGTATAGACCAAGAATCCTCCAAATATATAGAGTATCCAGTCGTATTTCTGTATTAGGGCAGAGCTTAGAAATATAAACACAAACCTCATTACTATAGCACCTATCACTCCCCACATCAGCACCCGCTTATAGTATTTCTTGTCGATGGCAAAGGAAGAGAATATAAGTATTATAACAAAGATATTATCTATTGAGAGTGAGTATTCTATAATATAACCTGTGATATATTCAATACTCATTTGGTGGCGGTAGAGTTGCACCGCTTCTTCGTAGTGCAGACCATGGTAGTCGTTGCCGCTATGATATTTAGCCGCAATTGCATTTAGCCCATCAATCTCGTGGACTCCATGGATTTTCTCTCCATGAAACCTTATAAACACAAAGAATAATAAAGCTAGGCTTACCCATATCCCTGTGCTTATCCCTGCTTTCTTCATACTTACTGGCTTGTCTTCTTTCTCAAAAACCCCTAGGTCTATAATTAGAAGCAGCACAATGAATATGGCGAATCCGCTAAAAAATAACAACTCAAATCCTGTCGAGCTCATAGAGTATATCGCTTAATAAATAATGGGTGCAAAGTTACAAAATTTTATTCATAATGCTAATTTAGGCGATAATTTTACTATATGGTTTTTTTTCTGTAATTTTGGCAAATAATATATAGAAATTAAATACGTGACGAATATGAAGAGGTTTTCAAATTTATTAATGGCAGGAGCTTTGCTCTTATTATTTCCAATTATGCTTATTTCTCAACCTATAATAACTGCGCCTGAGCCTAATACTTCTCAGGAAAGAGACAGGAATGGGTTTGAGTATATTACCTATGAGAACGACCCTTGGGGCGTGAGGATATATACCCTTGAGAATGGTCTAAAGGTCTATATGTCGGTCAATGACTCTGAACCAAGGATTCAGACCTATATTGCAGTTAGGGTAGGTAGTAAGAATGACCCTAAGGAGACGACAGGTCTTGCTCACTACTTTGAGCACATGATGTTTAAGGGAACTCATAAGATTGGGACCATTGACTGGAAAAGAGAGAAGGAGCTTATACAGAAGATAGAGGACTTGTATGAGGTTTATATTAGAGAGACCGATCCAGAGGAAAGAAACAAGATATATAAAGAGATTGATAAGGTGTCTTATGAGGCTTCCAAATTGGCTATTCCTAATGAGTACGACAAGCTTATGAAGCTTATTGGTGCAACTGGGACCAATGCCGCAACCTCCAATGACTTTACATATTACCAAGAGAATATACCTTCTAACCAGCTTGAGAACTGGGCCAAGGTTCAGGCGGATAGGTTCCAAAACCCTGTGTTAAGACTATTCCATACTGAGCTTGAGACTGTATATGAAGAAAAGAATATGAGCCTTACCAACGATGCAAGAAAGTCGAATGAGGCAATGCTTGCTGCTCTCTATCCTAATCATCCTTATGGTCAGCAGACTACACTTGGCTCTTCCGAACATCTTAGAAACCCTTCTATGGTTGCTATCAATAAGTTCTTCGATATCTACTATGTTCCAAATAATTATTGTATTTCAATTAGCGGAGACTTCGACCCTGAGGAGGCTATTATGATTATTAATAAGGAGTTTGGTGAGATTCAGCCAAAGCCTATTGAGCCTTTTAGATTCGAATACGAAAAGCCAATCGAAGAGGTGAAGAGGGTTGATGTGGTGGGTCTTGAGGCCGAAAACCTTAGGATTGCGTTTAGGATTAATTCGGGTCAGACCTCTTATGAGGCTATGCTTGCAGACCTTATCTCTTCCGTACTATACAACGGTAAGTCGGGCATGCTCGACAATAATATCAATAAGAAACAGCTTACCTTGGGTTCTTATGCCTATACCTATGGTATGAACGATTATACCTCGGTTATCTTAGGTGGTTCGCCAAAAACGGGTCAGACCTTGGAGGATGTTGAGAAGCTACTCTTGGAGCAGATAGATTTATTCAAAACAGGTGGATGGGATGATGCCTTATTGGAGGCTACCATCAATAATTATAGACTATCACAGCTAAGGTCTTTGGAAAGCAATTCATCTAGAGCCATGCTTATGGCTAGGAGCTATCTAGCCAACCAAGACTGGGCCGATAGGGTTAATGAGCTTAAGAGGCTATCAACCATTAGCAAGTCTGAGCTAGTGGAGTTTGGAAGGGAGTTGTTTAAGGATAATAATTACGTTGTGGTTTATAAGCGTCAGGGAACTCCTGATGAGATTGAAAAGGTGGACAAACCACCAATTACCCCTATCCATATCAATAGAGAAGAGAAGAGTGAGTTCTTTACCATGATAGAGGAGAATAAGGCAGAGGATATACAGCCGGTTTTCTTAGACTTTGAAAAGGATATTACTAGGATTCCTCTTCGCAATTCCTCTGAGATACTCTATGTAAAGAACGTTGAGAACGAAACCTTCAATATGAATATACGCTACGATATGGGTAAGCTTCACAATAAGCGACTAGGGCTTTTGGCAAGCTATATCAATTATCTAGGCACCGATTCGATGAGTCCTGAGGATATATCTTCGGAGTTTTATAAGCTAGCATGTTCTTATTCGATGAGGGTTGGAGACGACTATACCACAATCTCTCTTTCAGGACTTAGTGAAAACTTCGAGAGAGCCTTAGAGCTATTAGAAAATCTGCTTGATAATGCAAGACCAAACAAGGAGGCCCTAGACAACCTTATTGAGAATACACTTAAGTCTCGTGAAGACTCTAAGCTAAGGCAGAACACCATTCTTTCGGCTCTTCAGTCCTATGCAATATATGGCAAGAATAATCCATTTAAGGATATAATCTCTGAGAAAGAGCTTAGAAAGCTAAAGCCAGAGCTCTTAATAGAAGACCTCCGCGCATTATCTAGATACTATCATAGGATATTCTACTATGGAGATATGGATGAGGCCAAGCTAAAGGAGGTTATTACCACCAAGCATAAGACTGCCAAAAAGCTTATGAATCCTCCAAGGATTGAAAGATTTAAGCAGCTTGAGACCAAGGAGTCTAAGGTATACTTTGTTCACTACGACGCCAAGCAATCCTATTGTCGTCAACTAACGAGAGGAGATAGGTATAATAAAGAACTAAGACCTAATATTGCTATGTATAACCAATACTTCGGTGGTTCGATGAACTCCATAGTCTTCCAGGAGATGAGGGAGAAACGTTCTTTGGCCTACCAAGCATACTCAAGATATTCTACTCCTTCTCTACCTGAGAACCACTATATAAACATATCTCATATTGCAACCCAAAACGATAAGGTAATTGATGCCTTCGATGCGTTTAATGAACTATTCGACGATATGCCTATTGCAGAGCAGAACTTTGAGTTAGCCAAAGACGGCATAATCTCCGGGATTAGAACCAATAGAATAACCAAGATGGGCATCCTCAATTCCTATATTGCATCTGAGCGTATGGGCGAAAAGGATGATGGCAGAGAAGAGCTGTTTAATAATATTCCTAAGATGACTCTAGAAGATGTTCAAGAGTTTAATAAGAACTACATCAAGGATAAGCCAAGAATCTATATAGTTCTTGGTCATAAGGACCAGGTTGATCTAAAGGGATTGGAGAAGTATGGAAAGGTAGAGACCCTTGATTTAGAAGAGGTATTTGGATATTAATATAATGATAATCAAAAAGATAATCAAAATGAAGAGATTTATTTTAGGTCTTAGCCTAGCGCTAATAATAATAGCTGGTAGTGCTAAGGCTCAGACAAGCAATTGGTATGGAGAGATAAAAGTGCAGGGAACCACCCTACCAATAACCTTGGAGATAGAAAAGAAAGCGGATACTACCATAATCCTAATGGGGTCTCCAATGCAGACCAAGGAGATGTTTCCAGTCACCAAGCAAAAAATAACAGCTGACTCCATTCTGTTTTCAATCAAGTCAATGGGAGTGGTATATAGAGGCAGGTATAATCAAGCAAGGACGGAGATTAGAGGTAATTTCAAACAGGGCTTTATAAGCACCGACCTCAATTTCTCCATTCAGGAAGAGAAGTTTGAGGTAAGGCGTCCTCAAGAGCCTACTAAGCCCTATCCTTACGTAGAAGAAGAGCTTAGCTTTAGGACTGATGGAGTTGACTATGAGTTCGGCGGAACCCTTACCCTACCTTCAAAGCAGGGCAAATATCCTTGTGCAATCCTTATAACAGGCTCAGGTACCCAGGATAGGAATGAAGAGATAATGGGACATAAACCATTCTTAGTAATTGCAGACTATCTTACCCGAAATAATATTGCCGTATATCGTTACGACGATAGGGGGTGGGGAGATACCAATCCAGAGCATGCCAATGCAAATACCTACGATTATGCAAATGACGTTGAGTCTGCAATGAAAATGCTTTTAAATCATCCAAATATAGATGGTAATAATATTGGTCTAATAGGTCATAGCGAGGGAGGTATTATTGCTTCCATTGTTGGGTCTAGGAATCCAGACCTAGGTTTTATCATCCTTCTTGCAGGAACGGGAGTTGACGGTTATAATGTCTTACTCGAGCAAAACAAAGCCATATTTAAGGCTAGTAAGGCTAGTAAATTCCAGACCAAATCTCAACTAGAGGCCCTTGCTATGGCCAATACCTTTATTGAAAGAAACGCTTCAGAAGAAACATTCCAGACCCTTATGAATGAGTATTTTGATAATGTGTACTCTTCGCTTAGTCCCAAGAAGAAAGAGGAGTATCAATTCTCTGGACTAGCTGCAAGAAATCAGTTTATATCTCAGATTAATCTTCCTTGGACCAGAACCTTCTTTAAGCTAGACCCTAGAGTCTATCTCTCACAGCTTACCCAGCCCGTGCTTTCTATTATTGGCAGCAAGGATATTCAGGTTATTTATAAGCAGAACATGAAAGAGATAGAAAAAGCAGTTCTTTCGTCTGGTAATACTGATTTTGAGAAATACAAGGCTAAGAATATGAATCATCTCTTCCAAGAATGTAAGACGGGAAATGTTGATGAATACTATGAAATAGAGCAGACTATATCCCCTAAGGTTCTTACTAGAATATTGGAGTTTATAGTTAAGCATAGTAAGTAATATTTGGTAGGCTGAGATAAATTTATTATTTTTGTAGTCTATTATTAGATTATATGACATATATAAGAAATTAATCATAATTAAAACAAAATAATTTTCTATGGAGAAATTACTTCTATTAGGCGACGAGGCAATTGCTCAAGCCGCTATTGATGCAGGGCTATCGGGTATTTATGGATATCCAGGCACTCCTTCAACAGAAATTACAGAATATATTCAAGCTTCTAAGGAAGCAAAAGAAAAAGGCATACGCAGCAACTGGACCTCTAACGAAAAGACTGCTATGGAAGCAGCTCTAGGTATGAGTTATGCAGGTAAAAGGGCTATGTTTGCTTGTAAACACGTTGGACTTAACGTAGCAGCCGACCCGTTTATGAACTCTGCTATTACAGGAGCTAATGGTGGTCTGGTCTATGTTATTGCAGACGACCCGTCCATGCACTCATCTCAAGATGAGCAGGACTCTAGATTCTTTGCCGATTGGGCAATGATACCTATTCTAGAGCCATCCAACCAACAAGAGGCGTACGATATGGTACACTACGCATTCGATTTATCGGAAGAGTTCCAAATACCAGTAATGCTTCGAATCACCACTCGCTTAGCTCACTCTAGAGCAGGTATTAAGAGAAGAGCTTCAAGGCCTCAGAACGAAATAAAGCTTCATGAGAATCCTAGACAGTTCATCCTACTACCTGTTAATGCAAGAAAGCAATATAGAGACTTGATTGCAAAGCAAGACCCATTAAAGAAGGCTGCGGAAGAAAGCGGTTATAACAAATACTTCGAAGGTAAGGACAAGTCTATGGGAATCATTTCTTGTGGACTTTCATACAACTACCTAATGGAGAACTACCAAAATGAAGAATGTCCTTATCCTATCCTTAAAGTCACACAGTATCCAGTGCCAGAAAGCATGGTAGCCAAGATATATGACGAGTGCGACTCCATTCTCGTTTTAGAAGAAGGTCAGCCAATGCTCGAAAGACTTATTAGAGGATACCTCAATAACGGCAAGAAGATTATGGGACGCCTCGATGGTTCAATCCCAATCGATGGTGAACTTAGTCCAGCAAAGGTTGGTAGAGCCCTAGGTTTGGAAGTAAGTGAAGGATACCCAATCCCATCGCTGGTTGCTCCTAGACCACCTAAGTTATGTGTAGGATGTCCACATATCGACTCTTATAACGCTATCAATGAGGCTATGGTTGAGCACGGAGTAGGTAAGGTGTTTGCTGATATAGGTTGTTATACCCTTGGAGCACTTCCTCCATACAACGCAATCTATACCACAGTCGATATGGGAGCTTCAATCACTATGGCTAAGGGTGCGGCCGAGGCTGGTCTAAAACCTGCAGTAGCAGTTATTGGTGATGCCACCTTTGCTCACTCGGGTATGACTGGACTCCTCGACTGTATTGTTGACCAAATACCAGTAACGGTTATTATTCTAGACAATGAGATTACTGCAATGACTGGTTCTCAGCCGTCTTCAGTAACGGGTAGACTAGAGAATATCTGTGCAGGTA
>FZPS01000045.1_pt85 | contig 10877 bp, 9 predicted proteins | sample 1817821 | NCBI WGS metagenome assembly FZPS01 (sample SAMEA104158645, study PRJEB21678) | metagenome | place: Germany | collected 2015-04-21 | reverse complement strand
TTTCGTGCGGCGAAAATGCGTAGAACTTGCCTTCAACACCCTCGCTGTCCGCGTCCTCACCGCAATAGAAGCCGCCCTCCTTACTGCTAAGCTCTCTAAGGCAATAGTCCGCTGTCTGCCTTATTATATAGGCGTAATGCGCTTTGTTTGTAATGCTGTGCGCCATGGAATACGCAATTAGCAAAAGCGCGTTGTCATACAGCATCTTCTCAAAGTGCGGCACAAGCCAAAGCCTGTCCGTAGAATAGCGCGAAAAGCCCCCGCCTATATGGTCGAATATGCCGCCCCTATACATGCAGTTCAGCGTATGCGTTACCATATCAAGCGCTAACTGACTGTTTTCAAGTACGCCGTACCGCAAAAGGAAAAACAGGTTATGCGGAGTAGGAAACTTGGGCGCGATTCCAAAGCCTCCGAAGCGCGAATCGTAAATATCCTTGTATGAAGCGTATGCGTTGTGAAGAATGCTCTTTTCCGGCTCCGAGGGGTTGGCGTGTGCTTCAAAACGCTTTACATACTGCATAACCTTATCTATGCCTTCCTGCAAGTCGCTTCTTGAATTCTCCCAAAGCTCTGATATTTTAGGAAGAAGCTCCATAAGCCCCAATACTCCATAGCTGCTGTGCTTGGGGAAGTATGTTCCTGCGAAGAAGGGCTTTTGCTCTGAATCCATAATTATTGTTAATGGCCAGCCGCCGCTGCCCGTCAACGCTTGGCACACCTGCATATACACAGAATCAATGTCGGGGCGCTCCTCTCTGTCAACCTTTATAGATACAAAGCCCCTGTTTAGTAATTGCGCTACCTCCTCGTCCTCAAAGGACTCCCTCTCCATAACATGACACCAATGGCAAGTTGAGTATCCAATGCTCAAAAATATGGGCTTGTCCTCTGCTCTTGCTTTCTCAAAAGCCTCATCGCCCCACGGATACCAGTCAACAGGGTTGTTTTTGTGCTGCAACAGATACGGTGATTTCTCGTTGGCTAATCTGTTTTCAAATTCAATATTTCTCTCCATGCTTCCTTCTCCTAACTTGTCAAATTATACTCATACGAAGCCAGCTCGCTTATAATATCAAACACTATTTCATCTTTTATGGCGAAGCAGTAGCGCACGGTGCAGGAGGGGCATTCGTGAACAATGCGCTCCATACTGCCGTTTTTAGGCGCTAACAGGTTTTTACCTCTGAAATCCTGCCGCTCAATATACAGCGACATATTTCCCTGCCTGATATATACGCTTTTTGAGGTCAAATGCTCGATTCTTGCGCCCAAGTATGTTGCGAATCTATACTGCTTATGCCTGTAAAGTATTATTGCAGCTATGCCGGTAATGCTTTTATTGAACACAGGAACATCGGCGACAGCCGCGAATATGCTGTTATTGTCAAACAGCACCTGCGTCCAGATATAGTTTTCGGGAAATGACCTGCCCAAGTCGCCCTCGACATAGCCTCTTGAATTTTCAAAGGCAATTTTCCTGCCGTTTACAAGCAGCTCGCCCCAAACCTGATGAGTCAAGCTCAAAACAAAATGCCTGCACTCCAAAGGAAGCAGACGAAACGGGCCCATTACATCATAATTAGGCTTTGTGAAGCGTACATAGCGCAATGTGCCCTCGATATCATAGCCATTTTCTTTTATTTTCACAGAGCAATAGTTTTCCGAAAAAATATTATCGCCCACGCGTACAAAAAAGCGTTTTTTATCGAAGCTAAGCTCGTTTATGCTGTAATCGAAGCTCGCGGCGAAATCCTCTGTAATAACTTGAAGCGAAGCGGCCTCATGCCCCTTTTCGTTCACATGAAATGCGGGAATAAACGCAACCACATCAGAAGCGTTTTGCTGCTTTACATACCAGCCGCAGAAATACGAACGCTTTTTAGGAATCTTACTCATATTTGTATGCCGATAAATCCTTCAATGCGGGATTATCTATGACTTTTCCGTAAATATCAAAGCGCGAACCGTGGCAGGGGCAATCCCAGCTCAGCTCGTCGGGATTCCACTCAAGCTGGCAGCCCATGTGCGTACAGCGCGGCGAAACCGCATACACTTTGCCGTTTTCGTCTTTATATACCGCGTACTTCTCGCCATTATGCTCTACAATAGCGCCTGAGGAATTTTTTACAGAATCGACGGTTTCCTTGGGAATATGGAAAAATCCCTTGCTCAAGCCCTTTACCGAATGTACTCCCTCGCCGTACAGCGCCTTTGCGGAGGGCGACAGCTTAAACCTTTGCGGCGAAAATACGGGGTACGGGTGCTCGTTTCCTATAATCATTTCTGAAATTACGCGTGCGGCTGCCATTGATGTTGACATTCCCCATTTCTGAAAGCCTGTGCCTACATATAAATTTGGAGTTGACTTTGAGAAAAGCCCTATGTAGGGAACACCGTCTATTGGCATACAGTCCTGTGCCGACCAATGCGCCACTTCTGTACATTCGGGAAAATACTGCTGCGCCGCATGGCGTAACTCCTCATACTTTCCGCCCTCCGTGTTCTCGCCTGCCCTGTGGTTGCCGCCCGCTATTATAAGGTGATGCCCGCTGTTTCTGTACGACAGCCCGTTTTCCTCAATACCTATATACATTCCCTTTATGTTGGGGGCGTTATCAAGCGCAATCGCGTATGAGCGCTCTTGGTGCATACGCAAAAAATAGTAGCCGGGAGTGATTATAAAAGGATAATGCACAGCTAAAACTATGTTATTAGCGAATACGCTGCCCTTTTCGGTTGCCGCCTCTCCCTCTTTAACCTCAATTACCTTTGTTTTTTCAAATACTTTCACTTTTTCAGCCAATGCGGCTAAGAATTTAAGCGGCTGAAACTGCGCCTGATTGAAAAAACGCAACGCGGCGATTGTTTTAATAGGCAAATCGGGAATATCGGTCAAATCCGCGTCAATACCAAGCCTGCGCGCCGCTGCCAGCTCCTCGCATAGCACGTCCTTATCGGTTGTGGTGTAGAGATACGCAGGTAATTCTGTAAAATCGCACTCTATATTCAAGTCGCTTACTATTTTTCTGAAAGCAGTAATAGCTTCCTGATTCGCCTTAGCGTACTGCTTCGCCTGTTCCTCGCCGAAAGCCTTAATCAGCTTGCCATAGCGCAGTCCGTGCTGACTTGTGATTTTGGCGGTGGTTCTCCCCGTCTGCCCGCTGCCGATTCTGTCTGCTTCAAGCACTATGCAGTCTATGCCCTTCTTTTGAAGCAGGTAGGCCGTCAGAATGCCGCAAAGCCCTGCGCCTATTATCGCGACATCGGTTTTCATGCTGCCTGTCAGGGCTTCGCGCGGGGGGATACTTACTTCACTTTCCCATAATGACTTATTCATCAGCTCTCCGTTATAACTCCTCCGTTTAAGTGCATTACCTGCCCTGTAACGAATGACGAATCCTTTGAAGCAAGATATACATACGCGGGGGCAATCTCAACCGGCTGTGCGGCTCTCTGCATGGGAACATCGCTGCCGAACTGCTCTACCTTCTCTGGTGAAAAGCTTGAAGGTATCAGAGGAGTCCATACAGGTCCGGGCGCTACTGCGTTCACACGAATCTCTCGCTGAGCCAACGAAAGCGACAATGACCTTGTGAATGACACTATCGCGCCCTTGGTCGCCGAATAGTCTATTAAGTCCGTACTGCCCTTGTACGCCGTAACAGATGTGGTGTTTATAATCGCCGAGCCTGCCTTCAAGTGCGGCAATACCGCCTTTGTCATAAAGAAATAGCTGTAAATGTTGGTCTTGAACGTGTTGTCAAGCTGTTCTGCCGTAATATCCTCTATGCTGTTTTGGGGATACTGCACAGCTATATTGTTCACCAAAATATCAATTTTGCCGAATTCGCGCAAAGTCGTATCAACTACCTCTCGCGCCGATTGCTCCTGCCTTAAATCGCACTTAACAAGTACGCAGCGCCTGCCCGTTTGCTGAACTATACGGGCGGTTTCATTCGCGTCGCCCGACTCTGTGAAGTACGGAACAACAATGTTAGCACCCTCCTTTGCGTATATAATGGCAATCGCCTGCCCTATGCCGCTGTCGCCGCCTGTAACTATGGCTACCATGTCTTTTAGCTTATTAGTGCCTATGTAGCTGTCATCGTATGTTACGGGCTTGGGGTTCATGCGCTCCTGATTGCCCGGGTGCTGCGGCTGGTGCTGCGGCGGAAATGTATTAGTCATATTCTGCTCTCCTTTCGGTAATTTGCGTATTATAGCTTTCGCCAATAAGCACGGTTAATATTCACGCCATGAATAGCTTTTTTATTTTCCGCAAACGCTAACAGTAAAAAATGAGGAGGGAATAATATGAGCATTCAGAAAGGCAGGCAGGATTTACCCTATGCGGCGTTGAGCCAGCTTCCCATAGCGAATGACGACGCGAAAACAATAACGGCGTTAGTAAAGGATAACGGCCGCGTGATAGGCTACCAGCTTTCAGACGGCAGAATATTGACGAAGGACGAAGCCATACAGGCCGCCAAGAACGGCGATATTGCAGGCGTAGGAATATCGGAAAGGCGCGGCACGGAATACCTAAAATCGCTGCCCGACGGCACGGAGAGCAATAATTTAAGCAATCTGCCGTCAATACCCGCGCCGGAGGAATGGGGACATTGATTGTCCTACGGACATGAAGACGCTCCCTCGGAGCGAATGAAGACACGCTGCGCGTGAATGAAGATGGCGGTATAGCCGCCAAATGAAGACAGTGCTTCGCACTGAATGAAGACACGCTGCGCGTGAATGAAATATCCTGTTAGGTGTGTCGCAGCATACATGCTTGCGCAATGTAATATTGCCTCACGCGCAACATAAAATGGTCTTGTTATAAAACCCGATTGAAGAACTATTGCAGGGGCACGCATTGCGCGTTCGATTTTGTGCGGAAAACAACAAATATACAATGCGTAAATGAAGTAAATAGTTATCAAACAAAATGCAGGGGAAGCAACTCGCCCTGCATTTGCTATTAAACAGCTGAATTATTCGCTGCGCGAACAGCTAAATATTGCTTACGCAATGCTAAATTTCTCGCTGCGCGAACAGCTAAATTATTTGCTGCGCAAATAGCTTAATGCTGCTGCGCAACGCTGTAAATAACAGCTTGTTCTTTTACTGCTTTTTTTCAAGAAAAGTAATGGGATATGGCGTAGCGCCCTAAAAGAGAAAGCCAATACAATCAAAATGCAGGGGAAGCAACTCGCCCTGCATTTATTATTGAACAGCTTGTTATTTTGCTGCTTTTCTTCCAAAGAAAAGCAGCGGGGTATGGGGCAGCGCCCCACTTATCACTCGCAGAACTTGACTATTGGCATTCTTGCTGCCTTTACATCGTCAGGTCTGCCTATGGGTGTGGTTACGGGAGCGTTATGCAGCGCTTCGGGGTTGGTTTCGCCCTCGTGCGCAAGCTGCTTCATAACCTCTATGAACGCGTCTAAAGTCGCCTTGCTCTCTGTTTCGGTCGGCTCTATCATCATAGCTTCATGAACAATAAGCGGGAAGTATATTGTCGGCGGATGATAGCCCCTGTCTATGAGCGACTTTGCTACATCCATAGTCGTAACATGGTTCGCCCTCATCTTCTCGTTTGGCGTTGCGACAAACTCGTGCATACATATTCTGTCGTACGGAATGTCATATACGCCGCGAAGCTTGCTGCGAATGTAATTAGCATTAAGCACAGCGTTCTCGGCTGCCTCGCGAATACCGTCAGCGCCTAATGAAAGCAGGTATGTATATGCGCGAACAATTACGGAGAAATTACCGTAGAAATTCTTAACCCTGCCTATCGACTGCGGTCTGTCATAGTCCAGCACATAACCGTTTTCGGTGCGCTTTACTACGGGCTTGGGCAGGAAGGGTATCAGCTTCTCCTTCACAGCCACGGGACCGGAGCCCGGACCGCCGCCGCCATGTGGTGTTGAGAAGGTTTTATGCAAGTTAATGTGCATAACATCAAAGCCCATATCGCCGGGGCGAACTATGCCCATGACAGCGTTCAGGTTCGCGCCGTCATAGTATAAAAGGCCGCCTGCGTCGTGAACAATCCTTGCTACCTCTATTATGTTCTTCTCGAACAAGCCCAAAGTGGAGGGATTCGTAAGCATCAAGCCTGCTGTGTCGGGACCTACCGCCGCCCTGAGCGCGTCTAAGTCTATGCCACCGTCGGCCGCGCTCTTTATCTCCTTTATTTTATAGCCTGCCATTGCCGCAGTTGCGGGGTTTGTGCCATGCGCCGCGTCGGGAACTATTATTATCTTCCTGTCAAAGTCGTTGCGCGACTCGTGATACGCCTTAATAAGCATAATTCCCGTAAGCTCGCCATGCGCGCCCGCGGCAGGCTGCAAGCAGCAGGCGTCCATGCCAGCTATTTCGGCTAACATTTCGGCTGTGTGCGCCATAATATGCAATGCGCCCTGCACGCAGTCCTGATCTGCGTAGGGGTGAATGTTATTAAACAGCTTAGCGGTTTCCTCGTTGATTTTGGGATTATACTTCATTGTGCAAGAGCCTAAGGGGTAAAAACCGTTGTCAACGCCGAAATTACGCCTTGAAAGGTTGGTGTAGTGGCGAACAACATCTATTTCCGCCAGCTCGGGCAGGGGAATATCCGTTTCGCTTAAATATTCGGAGGGTATAAGCGAATCAAGCACAGGAACATCTATATTGGGCAAATCATACGCCCTATGCCCCTCAATAGAACGCTCGAATATCAGATTATACTCTTTTCTCATGCCAATCCCTCCTTAACTATTGACTCAACAGCGCAAATCAAGTCGTCTATATCCTGCCTGCTGTTCATCTCTGTAACGCACCACAGCATACCATGCTCGCCCTTTATCACTCTGCCCAAGGGCAAGCCGCCCATAAAGCCCTTTGCTTTAAGCGCGTCGTTCAGCTTTTCAGCGTCATATTCGCAATCTGTTACGAATTCATGGAAGAAGGGTGAAGCATAGCGCAGCTTAAAGCCCTTGATTTGAGTTAAGCCGTCCGCCAAATAATGCGCCTTCTGCAAGCATTGCTCGGCTACCTCTTTTATGCCGTGCTTACCCATAACAGCCATATAGATACTTGCCATAATAGCGCAAAGCATTTGGTTGGAGCATATATTGCTTGACGCCTTGTCGCGTCTTATATGCTGTTCTCTCGCCTGCAAGGTCAGAACGAATGCTCTGTTGCCCTCCGCGTCCTCCGTCTGCCCCGCAATTCTGCCGGGAAGGTTGCGTATAAGCTTGTTGGTGCAAGCCATGAATCCGAAGTACGGGCCTCCGAACGACATGGGCACTCCAAGCGGCTGTCCGTCGCCTATCGCTATGTCCGCGCCGTAATCGGCAGGACGCTTCAGCATTCCCAAGGTAATCGGGTTCACATACGCTGTGAACAGGCCGCCTAACTCATGCGCACAGTCCGCCAATGCCTTCATATCCTCTATTACGCCGAAGAAGTTGGGGTTCTGCGCTATAAGCCCCGCAAAGCCCTCTGCGTTCGCCTTTAATTGCGCAATATCCGTCATGCCCTTTTCGTTTAGCGGAACGACGACTATTTCAACTCCTATGCTGTGCGCATAGGTTTTTACTGTTTCGATTACTTCGGGGTGCAGGCCTGCGCTTAGAAGCAGCTTCTTCTTGCGCGTGGCGTTCAGCATCATAACCATAGCTTCCGCCGCAGCGGTCGCGCCGTCATATACGGAGGCGTTTGAAACATCAAGCCCGGTTAATCTGCAAATGAATGTCTGATACTCGAATATCGCTTGCAGCATGCCTTGGCTCATCTCCGCCTGATAGGGAGTGTACGCCGTATATAGCTCGCTGCGCGCGGATAGCTCAAGCACCAGTGAGGGAATATAGTGGTTATACGCCCCCGCGCCTCTGAAAACCTTTAGGTCTGTTCTGTTTTTGTTTACAAGCTCTAAGAAAGCTTTACGGATTTCAACCTCGCTCATGCCTTCGCCTATGTTCAGCCTTCTTTTAAGCAATAGCGAAGCGGGAACGTCTGAAAAAAGCTCGTCTATCGATTTAACACCGATGCTTTCAAGCATTTCCCGACGCTCGTTCTCCGTGTGGGGAACATAGCTTTTCATTTTATTCCTCCGACTTTACAAACTCGTCGTATTCGGCGGCACTCATAAGCTGGGATTCGTCGATTTCGGAAAACTCCATAACTACCAAGTAGTTTGCGTAAGCGTCCTGGTTTATTGCTTCGGGTTCTGCGTCTAATTTCTCGTTTATCTCGATTACCTTGCCCTTAGCGGCTGTGTAGATGCTTGACGCCGCCTTTACGCTCTCAACCGTAGCGAAGGAGTCGCCAATCTCGAACTCGTCGCCAACGCCCGGCAGCTCAACGAACACTATCTCGCCCAACGCTTCCTGAGCATGGTCGGTTATGCCGATTTTAACGGTATTGCCTTCGATGAGCAGCCATTCATGCTCCTTTGTGTATTTGCGGTCAGTAGGTGTCATAAAATAAACCTCCATGTTTTTTATTTAACGCTTGCGCGTTATATAAGCTAAATTGTTTGCAAGGCTTACTGCAAAATCAAGGCGAACAGCTAAATCGAAAGCTGTCGCTTTCAGCCGAATCTGCCTTCGGCAAGCTAAATTGCTCACTTCGTGAGTAGCTGAATTTCATGCAAAGCATGAAGCTGTTTTCATTCAGCAACTCGTTGCCGTTTTCATGTTGCGCAGCAATATTTCATTCGCGCATAGCGCATGGTTCTTTTGTTACTTTTCTTTCAAAAAAAGCGAACGCGCTTATCTCTTATAAAAAGGCAGCGCGACCTTTTCCGCCTTCAAGCGCTTGTTGCGAACCTCTATTTCGAATATCTGCTCGTCCTTTACGCAGGTGCATACAAGCGCCATAGCGAGATTGCCGCCTACCGTGGGAGCAATGCCGCCTGATGTAGTAAAGCCTACCAGCTTATCGCCAACATATACATCGTAATGCTCTCTTGCTATTCCCTTGTCTATGAGCTTCAAGCCTATGCGAACGCGCTTAGGTTCTTCCATCAACGCTTCCTTACCTATGAACTCCTCTTTATTCAGCTTTATTGCAAAGCCCAAGCCGGCTTCCTTAGGAGTAATATCCGCGGTAATCTCATGCCCGTAAAGCGGCATTGAGGCTTCGAATCTCAATGTATCCCTTGCGCCAAGTCCGCAGGGCAGCATACCTATATCCTTGCCTGCTTCCATAAGCATTTCGTGAATCCTCTCACCGTATTCGGCCTTGCAGTAAATCTCTACGCCGTCCTCACCTGTGTAGCCCGTGCGCGAAACCAGGCAGGGAACCGAATTCAGCTTGATTTCGGGGTTAAATGTATAATTCTTAGCGGGAATTTCGCCCTCAACATTCAACTTATTTAAGACTTCCATGAACTTAGGACCCTGCAATGCCAGCTGCGCCCATGAAGCCGATTGATTTTCTAATTTTACATCAAAGCCGGCTGAATTCTTAACCAGCCACTCGTAATCCTTATCCGTATTGCTTGCGTTTACAACCAGCAGGTAGCGCGTATCTGAGAACTTATATACGAGAATATCGTCAACCGTTCCGCCGTTCTCATAGCACATAGGCGAATAGCGGCAGCGGTTTTCGGTCATGCTTGTCAAATCATTTGTAACCATGTGTTGCAGGAAAGAAAACGCGTCCTTGCCCTCTACGAATATTTCGCCCATATGCGATACGTCGAACAGCCCTGCTCTTTCGCGAACCGCCTTGTGCTCCTCTAAAATAGAGCTGTACTGAACGGGTAATGCCCAGCCGCCGAAATCAACCATCTTTCCGCCTAATTTTACATGAGTGTCATACAGCGGAGTCTTCTTCAATGAGTCCATTTTGCCCTCCTAAGCGAATTCTGATGCCTAAGCACTGCTTGTTATTATATTACTTAATTTCTATTATGTAAAGCATAAAGACAGCGGCCTTACCGCCGAATGACGACAACTGCAAAGCTGTTGAATGAAGATGAACTGCGCCCGAACGACAAATAATATTGCATGGGCACGCATTGCGCGTCTGCTTTCGAAATTTGTATGATTATGACCCTGAATTATGCTATATTATATATCTCTTTCTTTGTCCACAGAAATCAAATTTAACCCTCAATGATATGCAAACACCAATTTCTTAGTTATGTGCAAAGAAAACGGGAAATCCAAAACCATCATTTCTTATCCGCATAATTTCATTATTCACAAGCGAATTCTCCATTCGGCAGCTTGTCGCCGTATTCATTCGGGCGCAGCGTGTCTTAATTCGGGCGAGGTGTCGCTTACTTTCTCCATAAATTGCGGACGCGCAATGCGCGCCTACGCTTGTTTATCCTTATTCAGGCGCAAGCGTGTCTTCATTTGCCCACAGGCGTCTTCATTTGCCCGAAGGGCATCTTCATTCAGTGTAAAGCAAGCTTCTATTGAACTGAAAAATCAGGCGCATGCCATGAAACCAGTTCCACCTTGCTACGCTTCGTGGCACTGTAAAAACATCGCTTGAGGAGTTGAAAACTGTATGCCATCCTGTTGCACTGGGTGTGTACTGCCATAGTACATTGTACATTCTTTTCGCTCCTCGTCATTCATGAATAACTCATCGTATCCTGTCATCTCCAGATCGATTTTGGATCTCTCGGCCAAGCTTCGCCGCCTCCTTTGTCAATGCACGATAAGCATTCGCCACCTTTACGTTTGCATCGTGGGTAAAATGCTCACGCCCTTCCCACTGCACTCAGCCGCTCTGACAGAATGCGGTATTTCAGTATCAAATATACGTATGTTTTGCCCCACACCGCTGCGCATTGCCTCGATGATATCCCTTGCACCTGTCATCGCCACCACCGAGAGCAAATCGGCTTTCGCTATTGACATTGCAAA
>FZPS01000213.1_pt95 | contig 10881 bp, 9 predicted proteins | sample 1817821 | NCBI WGS metagenome assembly FZPS01 (sample SAMEA104158645, study PRJEB21678) | metagenome | place: Germany | collected 2015-04-21 | reverse complement strand
TTTCGGGAACCGAAATTAAGGTCCATCAGTACTACCGAATGGTTGTTCTGAGCCAGAACTGCACCCAAATTGGCTGCCAGTACTGTTTTTCCTACTCCGTCTTTTCCCGATGCTATAACTATAACTTCCCCCATTTCATCTCCTCATTTCATGTCGTTATGGGCAGGATTTGCCGTTAATACGTTACGTCTGTATCCAAAATATAATTTTCGTACATCTTGTCCAGCTCCAGATATTTCCCGATGACCTCCCTGGCAACGGGAGCTGCATAGAGTCCGCTTCCCCCTTGGAAAAGCAACACTGCTACTGCTATTTTCGGTTCTTCTGCGGGAGCCATTGCCACAAACCATGAAAAGTTGTCGTAATCGTCCTTGAACCGGTCTATGCTGGCCGTAGTCACCTTCCCTCTGGAAAGGTTCAGCACTGCCTGCCTAGCAGCTGCATTATCCGAAGCATACACATCAGGGTATTCCCTGAGAAGCCTTGCCATCTCAGTCTCCACCTGTTCCCAGGTTAAAGCCGGGTTGATCTTATTCAAGTGGGTCTTAATGTATTCCACTTCGTTAACCGGATTAATTTTTCCGGCCCTTTCCGCAGTTCCGGTTTTAGCTGCTACGGATACGGGGAAATTGGCAAACACTCCTCTGGCGCTGCCTCTCCCTCCGTGAGCAACCCTGCGCATTCCTTCCGTAATATGTTTCAGAATTTCTTTATCCGAAATACCGATGGGAGTTCCCGGTTCTTTTTCAACTAAGCCCTCACCTTCTATCCCCCTGAGGAGGCTCACCTTGTTGCGAGTTCCTCCGTTGCCGATGGTAGCCACGTAATTGGCAATTTGGAGAGGAGTGTAGGCATTTTCACCCTGACCTATAGAGATGTTCAATTCATCTCCCAGCGTCCAGGCAGCCTGATTGAAATAAGAGAATTTACACAGATCCCCCACGGTCTCCACCATGTCCTCCCGGACACCGAGCTTTTTCAGTCGTTCCAAAATGGTGTTCCGGCTTGGATTCTCCTCAGTCCAGCTTACAATCGTATTTATCTGTTCCATCAACAGTTCTTTGTCTTCTACCGTCTCCTTATCAAAATACATCTCTGCACGGCCGATGAGGACATTTCGCAAATAGTTTTTCATGGCGGACATCTTTCGCTCTTCGCTTGGTACAGGCACTACAGTCTCCGTTATCTCGATACCTGTGGGAAGACCTAGTCCGTACTGCTCCGCATAATGGGTTATCTTCTCGATGTCCATCCTCTCTTTCAATCCGAGAGATGTCCCGCGATAAAAATCCCTGCCGGTAGCTATATCGAAGAAATAGTAGTTGCAGGATACCTCTATGGCCTCATAGAGATCCAGATATCCGTGGTTGCCGCCGTACATGTTCCATAGAATACAGCCATATGTGCGGTTGCCGCTGCGGACGGCGCCGCCGTCCCGAAGCTTGCGCTTCGGATCCAGCCCGCTCTCCAAAGCGGCTGTCGCCGTGACCATTTTAAACGTGGAGCCGGGCTGGACCGCTGTTCTGGTCGCAACATTGAACAGCGGCAGCGGCGCCAGCGGATCCCTGGGATTCTCAGATTGAAGCGAATACCAGTCCTCCTTGCTTATTCCCGTGGCAAAGAGATTGGGATCGAAAGCCGGGTAAGATGCCATGGCTAACACATCTCCCGTCTCCACTTCAATGGCTACAACCGCGCCTACGTTAGCGTTCTTATAGGCCCTGCCGTATTTATAGTTTCCGTAGATGCTCTCAAAAGTTCCTGCCGTTCTTATCTTCTCCAAGGCCTGTTCTAAAGCCGCTTCGGCCGTTTTCTGCAGCTCAAGATCCAGCGTCAGATAGATGGTTTTCCCTTTTTTTGGCTTGGTTTCGCTGATGGTGCGGACCGGATCCCCCAAAACGTTCACCTCTACGTGCTTAACTCCGTCAATTCCCCGCAGCACCTCTTCAAAGGCCTTTTCCACACCGTCCTTGCCCACCATGTCGCTGGCGCTATAGCCTTTTTCTAAATAACTCTCTTTCTCGCTTTCGGATATCTTTCCCAGATATCCCAGGATGTGAGACGCCGTCGTTCCGTTGGGATAATACCGCACCGATTCGGCAATTACATCGACGGCGGAAAACTCGGATCCGCGCTCTTCCAGGGTGATAATAGTCTCCGAGCACACATCGCTGGCAATGGTTGCCGGGATGTAGCTCATGTACCCTTGGACAGCCAGCTCATTACGCACAACCATGATCTTTCTCGCGTCCCTGTCGGACAATGCCGGATCGATTTTAAAATGCTCCCGAAGCGCCTTAAAGGCTTCCTCCGCCGTAAGGTCATAGTCAAGATAATACCTGCCCAAAAAACCTTCTTTCTCCAGGTCCTGAAGGTACTTCATGTTCACTACCGAAATAGGAGGGTAGATGCTGTATACGTTCTGAAGCTGCTTCTGTGCTTCATATTTGTCCAGGCCTTCATCGATGCCGTTTCTCTGACGGATTTCGTTAAAGGCCTGTTCCGCCGTGTAGTTTGCCGGCATAGCCTGAGACTCTAACCACTCCTCTATGACTTTTTGATATGTGTAGTAGAAGGTGCCGTCCGGGTTTAGAATGATGGGGAGATTATCATTGATGGAATCCCCGTTTTGTTCAAGCAGATTCATCAGCTCCAGGGCTTGCCTGTTTATCTCTTCATCCTTTAGATTTCCTTCAGAAAAAATCACGGTGAAGCTGGGGCGATTCCCCGCAAGCAAACGCCCGTAGCGATCTAAAATCTCTCCCCTGGGCGCGGAAGAATATACTCTCTTGATGCTGATGGATTGCGCCTCTTCCGCCCACTCACTTCCCTCCACCACGGTCAAACCGAATAGCCTGACAAAGAGGATGGCCATCAATACCAAAGTAAAAAGCAATATTTGATTGTACCTGAACTTAATCCATCTCATCGGTACTGTCGCTTCCTTTGTCTAATTTAATCAATTGTCTGAATTAATCAACGTACAGCTTCCTGCCCTTGTAGTATCGATCCTGGGGATGACGTATCGATCTTTTTCCCACTGTCAGGTAGAAAATCACCGCAATGGCGAAATGAAGCGCCAGTAAAATCGGTACTTTTTTTAACATGTACATGAAACTATAGTTGCCTTTGAAGATCATCAATATAAGCCATAGACCGATATAGTACAGCATTGTTCCCAAGGAAGAAGTGAAAAGCATGTTCAGTATGCTGTCCCTGTATAAATAATGCCTGATTTCCGCCATAAGCAAAGCAATCAGAAGATACAATATCGCCGACGGCCCGATAAGGACAGAAAAGGCAATATCCTGCAACAAGCCAAAGATTACGCCGTACACGGCCCCTTGATATCCTTTATATAAAAACGAAAACAAGATCGTAAAGCAAAGGAGAAAGTTGGGCGTAATCCCCGCAATGCTAAAATTCAGCACCAATGTTGATTGCAGCAGAAAGCCTGCCAGGAAAAATATTAATGCACTGCTGTACTTCATTGCTCCTCTTGCTCCGTATCTGAAGAACCCGTCATTATTACCGTCACCTTCTGGATGTTGTTGAAATTGACGGCCGGTTCGATTTCTACGGTTCGTAGAAGCGCATCGTTATCCCATGTAATCTTGCTGATTTTGCCGATGGGAATCCCCTGCGGATATAACTCCATACCGGATGTCACCAACACATCTCCCTCGGTAATGGATGCGTCTGCATCCAGCATGTACCCGGATAACTTACCTTTTCCGTCGCCCGATAAAATCCCAAGCAGGTTTAAGTCGCGAAAAACCTGGAAACTCACGTTGTTGCTTTCGTCTATGACGGAAATGACCTTGGCCCACTCAGGACCCACATCAAGAATCCTGCCTATGAGACCGTCCCTGTTAATAACGACTGCATTCCTTTTAACTCCGTGTTTGGAACCGGCATTGATGGTAAAGGTGCGATACCAGCCGGATCCGTCCATGGCAATCACTTTGGCGGTCACGTGGCTGTAATTATCCGCTGGATTTATGTAATTCAAAGCTTCCTCAAGATTTCTCAGCTCGGCAAGGTCAGTCCGTGAAAGAGATTGCCGGACGAGCTCCTGACGCAATTCTTCATTTTCTTGTAAGAGCGCCTCGTTTTCCGCAAGCACCTTTTTGAACTGAAAAATAGCCTTGACGGTAGTAGAGATAAGGTTTTCACCATCACGGACCGGCTCCTGCAGAAATGCGCTGATTCGTTCCAACTGCATGCCGAGCCAGGAATTAGTCCCCTGGTTTACATACGATGCAACGGTCAGGCTCAAAAGCAGGAGCAAGATGACTCCCAATATGGTAGCCCTCCTGTGTTCCCGGTACCACTTCATAACCGCCTCTAAAACCTCTTATCCCTCGTTGTGTAACGTTTTATATTTTGGATCTTCCTAAGGCTTTTTCCCGTGCCTTCCGCAACCGCTTCAAGAGCATTATCCGCGACGGTGACATTAATTCCGGTCTGCTGCTCGATTAACTTGTCCAAACCTTTAATCAGTGCTCCTCCTCCTGTCAAGACGATGCCGTTGGCAACGATATCTGCTGCCAGTTCCGGCGGAGCATTTTCCAAAGTGTTTTTAATGCCCTCGACGATGATGGTAATAGTCTCTTCCAAGGCTTTTATCATATCCATGGAAGAAATGGAAACGGATTTGGGCAAGCCGGTAATAACGTCTCTGCCCTTTGCTTCCATAATCATTCTTGTATCTGTTCTATCCGCATCAGGATAAATGCAGCCGATTTTGATTTTCAGATCTTCTGCCGTCTTCTCTCCGATGTGCAGATTATAGTTTTTCCTCATATATGCGATAATCGCCTCGTCCATTTCATCACTGGCGACCCGCAAAGACACGCTGTTGACGATGCCTCCCAGAGCTATTATGGCAATATCCGAAGTGCCTCCGCCGATATCGGCGATCATATGGCCGTTGGGCGCGTCCACCGGAATACCCACCCCGATAGCCGCCGCCATAGGCTCATCCAGAATGTATACTTCTTTGGCCCCCATCTGGCGTACTACTTCTTCAACTGCGCGTTTTTCCACTCCAGTTACGCCTGAAGGCACGCCCACTACGATCCTTGCCCTTGTGAAAATTCCCCTTTCCGGCAGTACTTTTCTGAGGAATTCCTTTAGCATAGCCTGGGTCATCATAAAGTCGGATATCACACCGTCCTGCAGCGGGCGAACGACGCGGATATGTTCCGGCGCACGTCCTATCATGCTCTTTGCGGCCTTTCCGACTGCCAATATTTTCTTTGTGCTTTCATCCACCGCGATTACGGAGGGTTCGTTTAGAACAATCCCTTTTGCCTTTGTATAGATAAGTGTATTGGCTGTTCCAAGATCAATTCCGATGTCCTGGACAAAAAGGCTTAAACACATGCGTGTGAGCTCCTTTCATCTTGCAAAATTTAATTACATCAGCATCTTTTCTTTCAGGCTGATGAAAACACCGTCTCCGATGATCAGATGATCGAGGACCGGTATGCCCAACAGCTGACCCGCCTCACACAGCCTTCTGGTTATGTCCAAATCGTTCTGGCTAGGCATCGGATTGCCGCTGGGATGATTATGTATGACTATAATGGCTGCGGCTCCTTTTTTCACCGCGCTTCGAAAGACTTCTCTCGGATGCACTATAGAGCTGTTCAGGTTCCCGATGGAGGTGTTCTCCACAGAAAGTATTTCGTTTTTCGTATTCAGGAACAAAACCTTGAAGTACTCCTTTTTCAAGTAGCGCATTTCCTCCATGTATAATGCCGCCACCTCTTCGGGAGTCCCGACGGTATATCTCTTTTCCCGCGGGCTCTGGGCAATTCGTTTCCCCAGCTCGATGGCAGCAACAACTTTACATGATTTTGCAATGCCCATTCCCTCGATGCGACACAATTCTTCCGGAGTACAATCGGTTAAATGCGAAATCCCTGTCTTTTCCATGGCAAGAATTCGCTCCGCCACGGAGAGCGCCGACCTGTCTCGGGTTCCCGTACCTATAAGAATAGCCAACAATTCACCGTTGGACAGGAACTGACAGCCGTATCGCAATAGCTTTTCTCTCGGCCTTTCATCCGCTGGAAGTTCTTTGATGGTGATATTGCTCTTCTTTATTTTGTTGTTCATTCTGTGTTCCTCCAAGACAGTCTCCCGCCCTGTCAGAACCCTGAAGCCACAAAAGCCCCTGTACGCATCGTGAGTGCAGTACTGACTCCTATTTTAACATAACAGCGAGCAAAAATATATTATTTCCTTAAAAAACAAAATTAAATTAATAATCTGCTCCAAGCCTTGCAAGTCCTTATTTTGACGGGACAGACACGAGGGCTTTAAGAGCCGCATATACTACTAACACTGAAAAACCCCTGACCGCGGCGGAAAGGAGCTATTTATTAAAATGAGCTTGTCTCTGGTTCTCACTTCTCTTCTGCTCTCAAATCCTCTGGTGCTTTTAACTTCCTATGTGTCCATGGGAAATTCTTTCCCCCAGCCTCTCAGCGAAGAGGAAGAGGCTCATTACCTTGCTCTCTATGAGAAAGGCGATATGAAAGCCAGGGATACCCTGGTGGAGCACAATCTACGTCTGGTAGCGCATATTGCAAAGAAATACAATGCCGCCGGCTGTTCTTCCGACGATCTGATTTCAATCGGCACCATCGGTTTAATCAAGGCAGTGAATACATATAATCGCAAGAAAGATGTCCGCCTGGCCACTTACGCTGCCAAGTGCATCGAAAATGAGATTTTGATGCATCTTCGCATGTCGAAAAAATGCAAAGTTGAAATATCTCTCAACGATCCCATAGGCACGGATAAGGACGGCAATGAGATCAGCTTCAATGACATATTGGGCACCGATGTGGACGATATTATCGAAGGGCTTGATACGAAAATTAAAATTCAAAAACTCTATAAAGCCATCCGGGAACTGCTCTGCGAACGCGAGCAGACGGTGATCATAAAGCGCTTCGGCCTGGACGGAGGCCCCTGCCGCACCCAGCGTGAAGTTGCGAAGCAGCTTGGCATCAGTCGTTCCTACGTTTCCCGTATCGAGAAGAAAGCTGTCACTAAGCTTAAAGAAGCCTTTCCCAACTGCAACGAAGAGCCTCACCTGTAGAGGTTGCTTGCCATTTCATAGAACAGCGATGCAGCCGTCTTTTCGCCTGCACTGGCTTCCTCCAGCAATACGGTTATTCCATACAGGGGATCGTCTGCCGGCACGTAGCCGGTAAACCATTTGCCCGAACCTATTCCTGCAACGGCAAGCGAATCATCTCCTGTTGTTTCCGCCGCCTTTCTCATCATTTTCCCAATGGCCCTTGCCGTCTCGCCGGAAATAACTTGCCTGCCTTGGGGCTTCGGAAGCAACGCGGCTCCTTTGACTCCTTCCAAAGTCCCACGAATCACCGAAAGAGGAGAATCCCATCCTTCCGATGCGATGATTCTGGTCATCCGGGCTGCCTGCATGGGAGTGATCGATATGTGCCCCCTGCCTGAAGAAAGACTCACAATTCCTGCTCCGAGGACTTCTTCCGGCTGCGGGAGATTGCCTTTAGCCTGCCCCGACAACAGATCCACCGCTTCCTCAGCAAAACCGAAAACCTCCGCCGTTTCCAAAATGGTTCTAACCCCTGTCTTGTCGAACACCAGTGCCCATACCGTATGGCAGGGCATTGCCATTGCGTCACAAAATTGAATTTCCCCGTGCCACCCCAATGGGCATTTTAGTCGAAGACCCGCCATCTCCAAAGAACCGTTGCACGCAAAACTCGTTTCTGTTGAAATCACTTTGTTTTCCAGTGCCGCAGCCGCGACGACCACTTGAAAGAGTGATTCCGGCGGGTACATACAGCTTGTGGCCTTGTTCAAAAGCTCACTTCCGTCGCCGTTTATATATTCATCGATGCGATAGGGATTGTAACCGGGCGTGCTTGCCGATGCCAGAATCTCTCCGGAAGGAATATGAACAATGACCACGGCGCCGCTTTGACCCCGGTCCGCAAGTGCCTTTTCTGCCATGTTCTGGATATCAAGATCGAGAGTTGTTAACACACCCCACTCTCTTCCCGCACCTTCGACGCGAATGCCTGTCCCCGGTATAATATATCCCTGGCCGTCGTTTTTCACTGTAATCGTTCTTTGCCCTGCAGAAAGCACCGAATCAAAGTCCTTTTCTATACCACAAACGCCCGGCTCATCCGCCCCGTTCACATAACCGATTATGTGAGCGGCAGGTTGGTTTTCACTGTACCGCTGCCGCGATTTTATGGCCAGGGCGCCATAATCCCTGCATAACTTTTTGAACCCTTCTCTATCCGCAACCGGTATGCTGTATATTCTATACTTTTCGTCACTGCCGATAAATCTGGCTTCCATCATGCGGAGCAGATTTTCCGCGTCTTCGTCCAACTTTCTTTCTTCGATCAAAAAGAAAAAGCTCTCGGTAACATCCGTCAATGGACGGTTGTTGCGATCATAAATAGTCCCCCTGGTAGAGATTCCTGAAAGGGCTGCTCGACTCTGACTCTCGGCCAGAAATCTGTATTTTGACCCTTCCAGAAACTGAATCACAGCCAAACGTGCCGCCAGAGCTCCCAACAGCAGGACAAACAATAAAACCAAACAATATATGCGCCTTCTCATTCTCCCTCCGATTCCGGTTAATAGACAAGAATTTTAGCCGGTACCCGAGTCATGTCTATTTTCACCCTGTAAAATAGACAGCAAACAATGCTGACACCCGAATCTTGTCTACTTTTCGTTCTCGAAATAGCCAAAAATGATTGTTTTGAATTGATTTTTGTCTATTATCAACCTCCGATGTAGACACTTACCAATGCAACCGGGTGAATCTTGTCTATTTTGAAGCTCTGATGTAGACACCAATCGAGGTTGATGGTCAAATCTTGTCTATTCTTAATTTCAAATGTAGACAATAAATAAAGTCAAAGAGGAAATTCTGGTTATTTTCCTCTTCGAAAATAGACAAGAATCAAGGCTGACTTCAAATCTTGTAGTTAAACCCGATATTGCATTAGGTGTCTGACACTTTTTATCAAACTTTTTTGGAGCGTAGGGTTGCGCTCCAGCGAGTACAAGCAAGTGCCAACCAGGCAGGACGGGCCGTCTAGATCGTACGGCACGCAGCGCGTAGCCATCGAGCAGGAGAGTAACCCTACGCTCCAAAAAATATATTTGCGCTAAAAATGGAGTGTATTTATCAAAACTATGAGTTGTAAAAAGTGTCAGACACCAAATTCAACTTTTATATAATCCTTCTTCCATTAATATGGTTGCCATATAGAAGATCTTTTATGCTATAATCAAATCCGTGAAACCCTTATAGACTGAAACGAAGAAAGGACCTGATTATGGCTATAATTCGACCTTTTGCTGCTTTGCGCCCTAAAGAAGAGTATGTTGAAAAAGTGATTTCCCCGCCCTATGATGTTATAGACCGCAAGGAAGCTTTAAAGCTTGCCGCTGGCAATCCACTCAGCTTTCTCCATGTTTGCCGATCTGAGATAGATCTGCCTCACATAGAAGATCCTTACCATCCGGAGGTATACAAGCAAGCCAGATTGAAGCTGGAGGATTTTATCTCACAGGGAGTTTTAATTCAAGACGATAAACCCTGTCTTTATATATATCAACTGACCATGGACGGAAGAGTGCAGACGGGAATTGCGGCCTGCGCCTCCATAGACGAATACATAAACGGAGATATTAAAAAACACGAGCATACTCGTGTGGAAAAAGAATTAGACAGGATCAACCACTTCGATGCATGCAATGCCAACACGGAACCCGTTTTTCTAACCTATCGTTCCAATAGCGAAATTACTGCTCTCATCGAAGATTGGATGCAAAACAATGCTCCGGTCTATAATTTTACGACGGCCGATTCAGTCGGCCATAAGCTCTGGCTAATCGATGATTCTGACACAATTGAATCTATTACGGAAAGCTTTAAGAGCATTCCCGCTCTTTATATAGCCGATGGCCATCATCGCTCCGCCTCCGCCGTGAAAGTCGGACTAAAGCGCCGGGAGCAGAATCCTGGTTATAACGGTTCTGAAGAATTCAACTTTTTCATGGCAGTCATCTTCCCGGATTCAGATCTTCATATCTACGATTACAACCGGGTTGTAAAGGATCTGAACGGTATGACAAAAGAGAAATTTATCGCAAAGCTTACACCTCTTTTTCATATCGAGGAAATAGGAAACCGTCCTTTTTACCCCGAGAAAAAGCATGTCTTCTCCATGTATTTGGACAAAACATGGTATCGCCTGTCCGCCAAAGAAAGCATTCTCTCGGATCATATCATTAAGGGATTGGACGTATCGATTTTGCAGGATCATGTTCTCGCCCCCTTGCTGTGCATAGAGGATCCGAGAACGGACGAACGCATTGACTTCGTCGGCGGTATTCGCGGACTGGAAGAGCTTTCCCGCAGGGTCGACACGGATATGGCCGTAGCCTTCTCACTCCATCCCGTCACTATGGAAGATCTGCTTGCTGTTGCCGATCGGAACGAAATCATGCCGCCTAAATCCACCTGGTTTGAACCCAAGCTGGGCAGCGGCATATTGATCCATACTCTGTAATATGCAGGAAGCGGTAACGTTCAAGAATTGATGTTCCCGTAATCCCAAGAATGAATAATGGGCAAGAACCGGTGATGCCCAAAATATGCAATGCTCAAGAATCGGTATGCGAATCAGTATGTAGAGAAAAGAAAATAAAAAAAGGTTCCTGAATTGCAATAACAAGTTGAACTAATCTCCGTACCTTGACAAATCTCTGTTGTTAGAGAGCATAGATTAAATCGAGTTCTGCTTCGAACAGTTCCTCCGGAGTCTTGTAGCCCAATATCTT
>FZPS01000081.1_pt363 | contig 10883 bp, 13 predicted proteins | sample 1817821 | NCBI WGS metagenome assembly FZPS01 (sample SAMEA104158645, study PRJEB21678) | metagenome | place: Germany | collected 2015-04-21 | reverse complement strand
GCCCAGGACCCCGGCCAGCTGCTCGATCAGGGGGAAATTCTCCGGCCCCTTCATTCCCCTCCCCCCGGAAACGATGATGTTGGCCTCGGTCAACTCAACCTTCTGCCCCGCGGAGGCCTTGACCTCCCTGACGACGGCGCGAAACTGCCCGGCGGTCAGTTCGGGTGCGAAGTCGATCGCTTCGGCGCTCCGCCCGGAGTCGGGATCGCCCAGCGAAAAAACGTTCGGCCGGAGCGTGGCCATGCCCGGGCTCAACGGCAGCCGGACCCGGGCGTAAGCCTTCCCCGCGTAGATGGGACGCACGCACTCGAGCCGCCCGCCGTCCGCGTGGATTTCAATGCAATCCTGGGCAAGCCCCACCCCCAGCTTGGCCGCCACCCGGGGGAGCAGGTCCCGCCCCATGGCGCTGGCCGAACTGAGAACAAAGCGCGGCTGGATGGACCGGATCGCCTGGGCCAGGGCCGCGGCGTAACCGTCGGTCGAATAGGCCTGGAGCAGATCGTGCCGCACCGTCATGACCCGGTCGGCCCCGTAGGCGGCCAGGTTTTCCGAGGGCTCTTCGGTCCCGATGCGCAGGGCGATGACGGCTTCCTGCAGCCCGTCGGCCAACCGACGCGCCGCGCCCAACGCTTCAAGCGACGGTTTCTTTACCCTGCCTTCCCGTTCCTCGATAAAGACCAGGATTCCCTGAGCCATTTCCCCTCCTTAAGTCATCATGGCACAAAACGCGTGGCGCATGCAGATTAAATGATCTTGGCTTCCTCGTGGAGCAGCTTCACCAGCTGCGGCACCACCTCGGAAACATCGCCCTTGAGGATCTTCCCGGGGGGACGCGAGGGGGGCAGGGCGACCTCGAGGGTCTCCACCCGCGGCTGGAGGTCTTCGGTCGCGAGCCCCAGCGACTGCACCGTGCGGATCTCGATCTGCTTCTTCTTCGCCGCCATGATCCCCTTCAGGGAGGCGTAGCGGGGAACGTTCAGCCCCTTTTGCGCCGTCAGGACCGCGGGCAGGGTCCCCTCGACGATCTCGTGGGCCCCCTCGATGTCCCGCTCTGCCCGGAAGGCGCCCCCCTCGATCTCCAAGCTGGTAACCACCGAAACCTGGGGGAGGTCCAGCGCCTCGGCCACGACCGCGGGCACCTGGCCGTTATCCACGCCTATGGCGTGCTTCCCGAAGAGAATCAGGTCCGGCGCAAGGGTCCGGCAGACTGCGGCCAGGACGGTGCCGACGACATAGCTATCCGCCCGCTCCAGGGAACCGTCACTGACGAGAACGGCCGCATCTGCGCCCATGGCCAGGCAGGTCCGCAAACCGGCGGCGGCCCCTTCGCTTCCCGCCCCGACCACGATCACCTCGCCCCCGTGCTTCTCCCTCAGCTGCAGGGCCTCTTCCACGGCGAATTCATCGTAGGGATTGACGATGAAAGAAACCTCCGCAAGGTCCACTTCGGCCGCCTGCGCGGCGATCTTGACCTTGATGGCGGTATCCGGAACATATTTGACGCATACGACAATCTTCATGACCGATTCCCCGGTTTGACGTTTTCAAAATGAACGGCGCACCGCACAACCCCGTGCAGCCGTCCCTTCAGGAAAGACCTGGCGCCCACCGCCCTATTTTTTGACTTGGGCTTCCACGTATTCGATCGCGTTCTGAACCGTCTTGATCTTCTCGGCGTCCTCGTCCGGGATCTCGATTCCGAAGGCCTCCTCGAAGGCCATCACCAGTTCGATCGTATCCAGGGAATCCGCGCCCAGATCGTCAACGAAAGACGCCGCCGGCGTCACTTCCGTCTCGTTGACACCCAACTGATCCACGATGATCGATTTCACTCTTTCTTCTACCGAAGCCATCCCTCTTCCTCCCCATTTGGTTTCGTCCGCCGCAGGGCCCTCGGGCCGCGCCGGACCACTCACATTTTGTCGCCGGCGGCGGCTGAGGCCCGTGGCCCGCCCCCGACGGCCTCATCCGATCCCGTGCGGTCTCACTCGCCGATGGGGATCGCCCCCCTGGGGTCCTGATCCACCTGGCTGAGTTCCGCTTCGAGTATCGAGTTGACCCGATTGTCGGAAAATTCCTTGGCCACCCGGATCGCATTCTTGATCGCGTTGGCGCTGGACCTGCCGTGGCATATGATGGTGGCGCCGCGCAGTCCGAGCAGCGGCGCGCCGCCGTACTCCGAATAGTCGAGCCGCTTTTTCAGCCGCTTGAACGATTGCTGGCTGAGCATGGCTCCGAGCTTGGCCTGGAGGTTCCTCGAGAGCTCCTCCCGGAGCAGATTCAGTACCGTCTCGATCAGCCCCTCGCTCGTCTTCAGCGCAACGTTGCCGGTGAACCCGTCGCAAACGATGACGTCCGCCCGCCCGTTGTAAATGTCCCGCCCCTCGACATTGCCGATGAAGTTCAGTTTGAGCCGCTTCAGTTCCCGGTGGACCTCCTTGGTGAGGTCGTTCCCCTTGCACTCCTCCTCCCCGACCGACATGAGACCGACCCGGGGGGAGGCGACGCCGATGATCTTCTTGCTGAAAAGGTGTCCCATGACGGCGAACTGCACCAGGTGCTGCGGCTTGCAGGAGATGTTGGCGCCCACATCGAGCAGCACCGCGTGCCCCTTCAGCGTAGGGAGGATCGTCGACAGCGCCGGGCGGTCCACCCCGGGAACGGTGCCGTATACCATCTTGGAGGTCGCCATCACGGCACCGGTGTTGCCGGCGCTGACCAGCCCGCTGGCCAAACCGTCCCGCACCAGGTCCGCGGCGACCCGGATCGAGGAATCCCGCTTCCTGCGCAGGGCCGCCACCGGGGACTCGTCCATGGCCACCACCTCGGTCGCGTTGCGGATCTCGATGGGAAGGTCTCTTCCCCCCGCCTCCTTCAGGAGCGGGGCCAGGAGGGATTCCTTTCCCACGAGGGTGACGGCGACGTTGTAGGCGCGGGCCGCCATTACGGCCCCTTCCACTTCGCTGAAGGGGGCGTTGTCACTCCCCATGCTGTCCACGGCGATATTGATCATGTGCGCAAGGGAACCCATAATGAACCGGGAGAAACCACCAAGGCCCTAGAATTCCTCTTCGCCCTTGATGACGGCCTTCCCTTTGTAGAAGCCGCAATTGGCACAGGCCTGGTGCGACGCCTTGGGCATCTGGCAATTGGGGCATATACTTGGATTTACAGGCCGCAGAAAATCGTGAGCCCGGCGCTTTCCACGGCGCGACCGGGAATGTCTCCTTTTTGGATTCGGCATGGCGACTCTTCTCCATCATGCATGGGGATTGATGCCCTCAGTCGGGATTTGCGGCCCTCCCGCCTAGTCCTCCTTCCGCTCGTTCTTCTTCCGAAAATCGAGCAGAACGGACAGACGGGAATCCAGCTCCTCCCTGCTGCAATGGCACGCCCCTTCATTTAAATCGGCCCCGCACTGATCGCAGAGCCCCTGGCAATCTTCGCGACAGACAACCTTCATGGGTATGGCGAGCTCGATCTGCTCGAGGACCATGGCGTTCACGTCAAAGGTGACGCCATCGTAATACCCCACTTCCATATCTTCGTACTTCAGCTCTACTTCGGCGCCCCTGGCTCCCCAATCCGGCTGCGGCTGGTAGAAAAGGCCGAAGCGGGCGAAAAAGGGACGGTCGCACTCCCTGGTGCACCGGGAACAGCTGAACGTAATCGTCGTCTCCACCGTTCCATCGATCCGCAGCTCCCGGTCGTGGTGGGTGAGCACGAAATCGACGGTCACCCCCGAGCTCAATGAAGCGTCCTCGTGGGAAAACCCGATCTCGTCGATCGGGAATACATGATGGACATGAAGCGGTTCCGCTTTCAGATCCTCAATTTCAATGAACACGACAAAACTCCTGCCTTCTTGAGCGAAGTGGGAAATTATATTGACGGCGGGACTTTTGTCAAGGATAAAGCCCGTGCAACTCAAGGACTTACGGCTTCGTGGAGGCGCGCCCGAAGCAGCGTAATCGGCGTTTTGGCACCACTTAGGGCTGCGGCGCGTGCTCCCGAGCCGACGAAGGCTCCTTGCCGAGCCGCTCGATCTCCGCGATCAGCTTCTGCTTGTAGGGCCCGAAGGCGGCGCTTTGTTCGTCGGCCTCGCGCAGAGCCTTCACGGCTTCATCCCGGCGCCCCTGGGCCTCGAGCGCGCGCGCCAGCTCCAGGCTCAGCTCCTCCCGGGGCAGATCGCATTTGGGGTCCCTTACCATCCGGCCGAGTATTTCCTGCGCGCCTTGGTAATTGCCCGCCTGGTAGTGGGTGTTGGCCAGCACCCGCTGCGCCAAAAAAGCGACGGTACGGTTGCGTGAGCTGGAAGCCACCGACTCCAGGCTCTTGATCCCCTCCTCCCGCTGCCCCAACCGGAGCTGGGACAGGCCGAGGTAGTAGCGGGCCACGGCCGAAATCTTGCCGTATCCATGCCCCGAGGCAATGGCCGAAAATTCCTGAGCCGCCGCTTCATACTTCGCCTGCTCGCTGGGGAAGACCGGATTCGGACCCTTGTCATAGGGATCGGCACCGGCGTCGGCTGCGACCGCGGCATGGAAAAAATCGATCCCCTTCCCCAATTGGACCTGGGCGCGGGATTCCCTGGCCTCGAGGACCCGCGACAATCCATAGCCGCCCAGGGCCAGAACGACGACGGCCGCGGCGGCAACGCCGATCCTGGCCCGGTGGTCCCGGAAAAAACCGACCAGGCGCAGCATGGCCTCATGAACCGGATCCTCCGAGAGTATTTCCTTGCGAGTCATCTTGTTGTTAGCGCTCAAGGTGCCTTCCTTTGAACGGGAAACGTATGAATATGAATAAGCAGGAAAAATAGCACAACTGCCCCCGGGGCGCAATCGAAGGTTTCCCCCATGTCTCTCCCCCCGGGCGGAAAGATGGGCCTGTTTTTTGGCCAGGCCTATACAGCCCCGCTCTTCCCGGCATAAATGATCCATGAAAACGCCGGCGGCGCGGCACCATGAATTGCTGGCGTGACACCGCCCGGGAGTGCTATCATGATGGCGCATGCGACGGCCCGAAGATCCGCGGGGATCGCCGGTGCTCCGTGCCGTCCAGACCCGCAGGAGGCTTGATGAAGAAGACTTTTGGTGTTTTGCTGCTGTTTCTTGGCGCTGCCGTCCTTTTATCGACCGCCATCAGCGTGGGCCCCTCGCGCGCCGATGACGCCTCCGGGATCACGGTGGCTTACACGAGCAACCTGCTGGGCTACCTGGAACCGTGCGGTTGAGTGGATACGGGCGAACAGCTCGGCGGGCTGTACAAGAAGGCCACTCATCTAAACCAATACCGCAAGGATCACACCGGGCTCGTCATCGTGGATTCGGGCGACCTGCTCAACGAGGAGGAAGAGCTTCCCGAGTCGGTGATCGAAAGCGCGAAACTCAAGGCGGAACTGATCCTGGAAGTCTACAAGACCATCGGGATCGACGCCGTCAACGTCGGGGAGCTCGACCTGGTCCTGGGACTGGACTATCTCAAGGAACTGGAAAAGAAGCACTCCTTCCCCTTCGTATCCACCAACCTGGTCGATGCCGATGACAAACCCGTCTTCGAGCGCTACGTGCTCAAGAAGGTCAACGGCAAGACCGTTGCCATCATGGGCCTTTACGGCGACACCTCGGAGATGGCGGGCAAGCTCGCCGACATCACGGGCGGCAAACTCAATGTCCAGGATCCCATCAAGGCGGCGGAAGCGGTGGTGGCCGAAGTCTCGGGAAAAGCCGACTACGTAATCGCGTTGACGCACCAGATCGCCAACCGCGACTGGGTCATCGCCCGCCGCGTCAAGGGGATCCACCTGATCGTCGGCGGCCATGACAAGTTGAAGAACCAGGATCCCCAGGTGGCCGGCGACACCCTCATCGTCCGGGCGGGGGAGAAGGGACAGTACCTGGGCATGATCGAGGTCTCCCTTGACGGTTCGCAGGAACCGGCCAACACCCTGGTCCCGCTCGGCGACGACGTCGCCGACGATGCACAGATCAAGGAAATGATCGCGGCCTACAACGACAAGGTGGCCGAGATGTACGGGGGGAGCGCCGAAGAACGGACCGCATCGGCCGATGTGCCGCTGCGGGTGGAGGCCTGCGCTCCCTGCCACAGCAGCCAGGTGGCGCAGTGGAAGACGACGGATCATGCAAAGGCCTACGCCACCCTGGCTGGAAAGTCCAAGCAGTATGATCCCAAGTGCCTCTCCTGCCACACCGTCCGCTTCGAGCAGCCGAACGGCTTCAACATGAAGGAGCAGCAGATGGCGCTCGTAAACGTGCAGTGCGAATCGTGCCACGGAGACGCGACCGAACACCTGGCCAGCATGAAGCCGATCCCGGTTGCCGATCCGCAGATCGATCTCTGCCTGAAATGCCACACCGAAGACCGTTGCCCGGAATTTGAAGAGGAAAAGGATATCGTCTTCGGCAAGATCAAGCACTAAGTTTCATCCGCCGGGGGGGCGGCGGCCGCCCCCCCGGTCACCCATCCCTTCCCGCCCCAACTTGCGCCCCATAAATGACCCAATGCCGGTTAGAACCCGGAGGAAGCGCACCCGGGAGAGCCTCCACGCCGCTATTCCTCTCAAAAAAACGCTTCCCAGACTGTATAATGAAGTTTTGCATTTTATCCTTAGAAAGGAAAAAGGAGATCCGCAGATGCCGGAAGAGGTCCAACCAAGCGATGTCACCATGGAGCAATTGCCCGAAGCGCTGCGCGCGGCGGCCGCCGGCGCGGGCTGGACGAACTTGATGCCCGTCCAGGCCCGTGCGATCCCGCGCATGCTCTCCGGCCGGAACCTGATGATCCAGGCCCGCACCGGGAGCGGTAAGACCGGCGCGTACATCCTGCCCATGCTGGAGAGTTTGGACCCGAAAGGACCGTACTGCCAGGCCCTCGTCCTGGTTCCCACCCGCGAACTTGCCCGGCAGGTGGGGGAGGAGTCCGAGCGGCTGTGCGGCGACGTCGGCTTCCGCGTCGCGGTGGTTTACGGGGGAGTGGGATACGGCCCACAGACGGACGCCCTCCAGCAGGGGGCGCAGATCGTGGTGGGCACCCCGGGGCGCCTGCTCGATCTCCTGCTTCGGCGGACCTTCTCCCTCGACCGCCTCAAGATGCTGGTCTACGACGAAGCCGACCGCATGCTGTCGATGGGCTTCTACCCCGACATGCGCCAGATGCAGGGCTTCCTGCCCCGGCACCGCGTGCATACCAGCATGTATTCCGCCACTTTCCCCGACTATGTCATGCGTACGGCCCGGGAGTTCATCCAGGAGCCGGAATTCATCTCGCTCAGCCGCGACCACGTGCACGTGACCGATACCGAGCACGTCTTCTACCTCGTGCCGGGCATGGAAAAGGACCGCGGCCTCGTGCGCATCATCGAAGTCGAAAATCCCCCCTCCGCCCTCATCTTCTGCAACACCAAGTCCAAGGTCCATTACGTTTCCGCCGTACTGCAGCGCTTCGGGTACGACGCCGACGAACTGAGCGCCGACCTGTCACAGAAGGAGCGCGAGCGCGTGCTGGAGCGGGTGCTCAAGGGGAAACTGCGCTTCCTGGTCGCCACCGATGTGGCTGCCCGCGGGCTGGACATCCCCGCACTCTCCCACGTCTTCCAGTACGAACCGCCGGAGGACCCCGAGAGCTACATCCACCGCGCGGGGCGCACCGGGCGCGCGGGGGCGTCCGGGGTCGCTGTTTCGCTCGTGACGGACCTGGAGAAGATAGAGCTCGACCGCATCGGCCGGCGCTACGGCATCGACCTGCAGGAACGGCCCCTGCCCAAGCCCGCCGACGTGGAGGCGGTGGTGGCGGAGCGGGTCACCGCCCTGCTCGAAGCCCGCCTGCGCAACCGGGACAAGCTGTTGATCGAACGCAGCCAGCGCTTCGTGCCGCTGGGCCGGTCCCTGGCTGAAAACGAGGACGAGTTGGCCATCATCGCGATGCTGCTCGATGATTATTACCAGCAGACGCTTCATGCGCCGGTAGAGCAGCCCGAGGATGCCCCGCATCCGCGCCGACCGGCTGCGAAAAGCTCCCCGTCGACAGCGCGGCCGCGCAATCGCCGGAAACGGAGCCGGAGCCGGAGCCGCTGAACCCGCCCCGCCACCGAAGGATCGCCCCCCCAGGAACCAGAAAGGAATGACACGATTGATGGACTCACGCAGAAAACGAAATCCCCTCGGGAGAGTGAAGCCTCGGCGCCGCCCGCCCATCCGCGGCAGCGCCCTGGGGACGCTCGGGTTTTGTACCCGCTGGGCTGTGGATCGGCACGGGACCGGCCCCGAATGGCTCGAGGTCACCGAAATCGACCTCCGCCTGCGCCGCCTGCCGGAGGGATTGCGGGGCCTGCGCATCGCACAGATCAGCGACCTGCACTACAGCAATACGGTGAGCGGCCCCTACCTGGCCCGCTGCATCGAACGGATCAACCGGCTCGATCCCGACCTGGTCGTGCTGACGGGCGATTACATCACCTACGATTTCCGCGGCCGCTACCGCCACAAGGTAACCACCCTGCTCGGCCGGCTGACAAGCCGCGGCGGGGTCTACGCGTGCCTGGGAAACCACGACTACGGCATGCAGCTGCCCGCGCGGCAGCGTCCCCTCCTGCTGCGCCGCCTGACGGAAGGCATGCGCCGCAGCGGCGTCCGTGTCCTGCGCAACCAATCGGCGCGGGTGGACGTGAGGGGCCAATCGCTCTGGCTCGTCGGTCTCGGAGATCTCTGGCCCGGCGACTTTCATCCCCGCCGCGCGTTTGCACAGGTCCCCGCGGGGGAGACGGCGCTGGCCCTGGTGCACAACCCTCGGGGAGCGGACCGGATGCAGGGCTTCGGCGCCGGCGCCGTGCTGAGCGGCCATACCCACGGCAGCCTGGTGGAGCGGATGCCCCGCACCCCCTGGAAAGCCCGGCGGCGTCCCTACACCGCGGGACTCTACACCGTGGGGGAAACCCAGCTTTACGTGAACCGCGGACTGGGACGCATCGGGAGAGCGCGACTCGGAGCGCGCCCCGAGATCACGGTTTTCACCCTGCGCTGACGGTCCGGTCGGGAGGATCTGCGATGTTTCCTTCGAACACCGCCTGCAACCTGCGCGCCGGCGCCGAGGAAGCCTTCGCCCGCACCACCGGCGCCCGGCTCATCGGGGGGAACCGCGTCCGGCTGCTCCGGGACGCCCGGGAAAACTACCCCGCCTGGCTCGAAGCCATCGCCGCGGCCCGAAACCATATCTACTTCGAAAACTACTTCATCCAGGACGACGACACGGGACGCCGGTTCGCGGAGGCATTGGTCGCCAAGGCGCGGTCGGGCGTGCGGGTGCGCCTCATCTACGACTGGCTGGGATCCTTCGGGAAAGCGTCGCGCGGATTCTGGAACCGGATGCGCGCGGCCGGGGTCAACGTGCGCTGCTACAACCCCCCGCGCCTGGACAGTCCTTTCGGCTGGCTGTCGCGTGACCACCGCAAGGCCCTTTCGGTGGACGGCCGCGTGGGTTTCATTTCGGGGCTGTGCGTCGGGAAGGCATGGGAGGGGATCCCCGAAAAGAAGATCGAGCCCTGGCGGGACACCGGGATCGAACTGCGCGGCCCCTCCGTGGCCGAGTTGGAGCGGGCGTTCGCCCAAGTCTGGGCCATGACGGGCGCGCCGATCCCCGAGGTTGAGCTGGCCAACACCCCGGAGCCCGAGGCCGCGGGCTCGACGTCCCTTCGCATCATCGCCAGCGTCCCGGCCACCGCGGGCCTGTTCCGGCTGGATCAGCTGGTCGCCGCGCTGGCCCGGCAACGGCTCTGGCTGACCGACGCCTACTTCGCGGGGACCTCCCTCTACATGCAGTCGCTCAGCGCCGCGGCGCGCGCGGGGGTCGACGTGCGCCTGCTGGTGCCGGACGGAACCGACATCCCCCTGATCAAACCGCTGTCCCGCTCCGGCTACCGCCCGCTGCTGGAGGCGGGGGTCCGTATCTTCGAGTGGAAGGGGACGATGCTGCACGCGAAAACGGCCGTGGCCGACGGACACTGGGCGCGCGTGGGCTCGAGCAACCTCAACCTGGCCAGCTGGATGGGCAATTGCGAAATGGACGCGGCGGTGGAAGACGCCGAATTCGCACAAGCGATGGAAGCAATGTACCTCGAGGACCTGGAGAACGCGACCGAAATCGTCCTCTACTCCGGACGGAAGGCGCGCAGCGCCGGCCGTCCTCACCGGCACACCCCGTTGACGAGCGGCGGCGGCAGCGCCGGGCGGGCGGCGGCCGGGGCTTTCCGCATCGGCAACGCCGTCGGGGCCGCCCTGGCCACCCGCCGGGTGCTCGACCCGGTCGAATCCCGCCTGATGGCGGGCGCCGGCGCCTTCTTCCTGACACTGGCGCTCCTGGCCTTTCTCTGGCCCCGGATCCTGGCCTACCCCCTGGCGGCCCTGTTCGCCTGGCTAGCCGCGGTGCTTCTCTACCGGGGCTGGAAACTCAATCGGGAGAACCGCCGCCGGAAAAGGAAACCATGAAGTGCAAATTCTGCACACCCTGGCGTTCAAGGTGCAAACCATGCATCCTTCCCCCCCCTTTTTCGCCCTGTTTGGGCCGAAAACCGATTGGCACGGGAATTGCGTTATCCATAGGCGAATGCGGTTCAATAGGGGGCCGCGAAAGGAGAGGAATATGAACAAAAGAACGGCAGGTATGGCTGCGGCCTCGATTCTGGTTTTTGGATTGCTCGCCGCCGGCCCGGTGGCGGCGGCCCAGGACTCCACCCCGTGCGCCACTCCGGGCGCAGGACCACGTGACGGCAGCGGCCAGGGGCAGGGACTGCGGGACGGCAAGGGGAACGGCCCGCGCAACGGCCAGGGGTACGGTCCGAAGCGCGGCAGAGCCCAGGGGCTGCGGGA
>FZPS01000031.1_pt258 | contig 10883 bp, 10 predicted proteins | sample 1817821 | NCBI WGS metagenome assembly FZPS01 (sample SAMEA104158645, study PRJEB21678) | metagenome | place: Germany | collected 2015-04-21 | reverse complement strand
AAATATTATAATGGTGCAATTGGTGTGGAAAAAGATCGTCAGAAAGCAATCGAATTATTTACCATTTCTGCAAAAAATGGTCATGCTGAAGCTCAGCAGATTTTGGGGTCTTTATATATGGAAGGTTCGTATGTGGCACAAGATTATCAGAAAGCAATTAAGTGGTATCGCTTGGCTGCGGATCAGGATCATGCACATGCTCAATATCATCTTGGACTCATATATTTACAAGGTGTAGCTCTTCCCCAGAATTATGAGGAAGCGGCTGACTATTTTCGTGCTGCAGCAATCCAAAGACATGCCGATGCCCAATATTATATGGGCTTATTGAGTTATATGGGCATGGGTGTAGAGCAAAATAGAACCGAGGCTTTTCATTGGTTTCAAGATGCTGTCCAGTTCGGACAAGCAAATGCGATGTATTATTATGCATATATGTTGTATGAAGGTGTTGATGTTAAGCAAGACTTTGCGGCTGCATATTATTGGGCAAGTTTAGCGAGTTTTTTTGAAATAGAAAATGCGGAAGAGTTAAAAAATGCTATCAAGGCGAATGTATCGGAAAAAATCGTAAAAATGATTGATTCAGAGGTTAATAAAGTATTGAGGGAAAATAGATTGAGTAAGTGATATGCTCGACAAAATATCCCGACAGAGCCAAGCCATTCCCACGATCAAAATAAAATGACAAGATATGATTTGATTACCATAAGCTTTCTATCTTGCTCAAACACTAAAAACAAAGAAGGAAAATAAAATGAAAAAATATATATTACTAATTAGCATAGTTCTCTTGAGCGGCACAATGCTCTTTGGATATGACGCAGCACAAGAGGAGATGAGCGTAGAGGAAGCATTTTCTCGTGGATTAAGCTTTTTTGAAGACAAGACAGTTAAAAGGGATTATCGTATAGCTGCAGGTTATTTTGAGATTGGTGCTGATATTTGGGATGAAGATTCAATGCTTTATCTTGCTCTTTCGCTTCTGAATATAAATGAAGACAAATTTTTGGAAGAAGCATTTTACTGGATGTCCCTTGCCTATTATTTTGGGGCTGAACATGCTGAATTTTATTGGGATATAATCAAGTTTTTAATGACCCGACCAAGAGTTGGTTCTGTGCTTAAACAAGTAGATGATGATCTGCTTAAAGAAGGATATAAGAAAGGAGCTTGGGAGTTCTGATCTATAATTCTTAGGATAGGGCTAATAGGATGTTACGCGCCCTCCTGCTGAAAATTGTGATAATATCTGGGCTTTGCTAATGGCTTGATCAAGCGGCTGAAGCCCATACAAGAGCATCTAAAGCCAGCGCTATTGCAAGATATTCTTTGCTAACTGTCAAATGCTCTCTATCTTGTCCAAACATAAAAAAAACAAGAAGGAAAAATAAAATGAAAAAATATATATTAATTATCAGCATAGTTCTCTTGAGCCTCACGATGCTCTTTGGGAATAACACAGCAAAAGAGAAGATAAGCTTAGAAGAAGCTTTTTCTCGTGGATTAAATTATTTTGAAGGCAATATAGTAGAGCAGGATTTTGAAAAAGCTGCCGATTGGTTTGCTCTTGGTGCAGATATTTGGGATGGAGAATCAATGCTTTATCTCGCCCTTTCGCTTCTTAATATAGATGAAGAGCTTCATTTGGAAGATGCTTTCTATTGGATGTCCCTTGCGCATTATTTTGGAACCGAAGATGCAGAAGCCTTATGGTATGAGATCAAAGAATTGCTGCCGTGGAAGACTGTGGATGCATTGCTCTTAGAAGTAGATCAGGATCTCTTAATAGGCGGATATATGATAGGCGATTGGGACTATTGATTGCTGTCTATAGGGTAGCAATTGTAGGATTTTATACGTTCCCGTATCAAGCTGTTTGATGCGGGAACGTTTTCGCTTTATTAGACAATAAGATGTTGGCTGCCCGGAAGGGAAGGTATGCGCTTTGCTTTTTGGGTTGAGAGGCCGCGACATTGAAAGCGAAAATAGCAGAGGAGCTTACGCCGGAAAGCATCGAACGAATCAATTTGAATGTGCTTAATACATTGCAAGAAAATGGATTTGAATAATAGATTGATGATCATGAAAACGGCGCGATAGGGGATGCCTCGACGTAAATATTATCTGATGCGCTGATGCTCTCACTATAGTGTCGAGCATCAGCGCATTCAGTTGTATAGCAAATAGTTAGGTGATTTAAGTGTCAGTCGGCCAAGACGATGATCATCACCATCGATAGACATAGTTTTGCTTTTTGAAAGCTTAAATCCTCAGTTTATTGACACCTCTTTTTGATCAAATACTTAGTGGTGAAGATGAACAGGATACACATTCCCAAAACTATGATTATGTCCATCCCGAGCCAGTCTTTATCAAATCCTAATTCACCTATAATAAATGGATTATCTTCGATAAGTATGAGCAATTCAAATGCCCATCGGCTGATCATGGGTACCGCCAAGATTTTCACAAGGTCCGAGAAAAACTGATAAGGCACAATCATTCCACCCAAGACGACTTGTGGAATCAGCATTAAGGGCACGATGGTCATGGCAGATTCGCCGGTTTTCACAAAGGATGACAATACCAAGCCCATATTTGTGGCTGTGAACGAAGTGATGAACAAGACAAAAAGTAAGGCGGGGTAATCCATGTTGAAGTCTTTGAATACGACATTTACCAAGGCGAGGAGAACGCTTTGGGCAAAGCAGAGGGCACCGAGCACAGTGATCTTTGACAAAAGATAAGCTGATTGATTTAAGCCCGCTTTTTCTTCCCGTTTAAATATGCTTTGCTCGCTCACAATCTCGCGGGCAGAATTTGAAAAGCCCAGCCAGATTGAGGCGACAATAAGCACAAAATAGATTGGATGGGGCAATCGATAGCTGTCGAAAACAAGCAAGATAAAGGCGAGGATGATGGGTGCCTGCAAGAGCAAAACAGATAGGTTTAAGGTGTCACGCAATTTGATCTGCACGTTGCGTTTACACAAGGTCATAAACTGTCCGAAGCTCTCGTCAAAGCTCTGTTTTCCTGCTTTATTCAGGGGCGCACTCTTTCCGGTGAAGTGCCCTTTTTGATGTTCGGCACAATAGCTGCTTTTCAAATAGTCTTGCTTCAATTGTGCTCTTTCTCTCTTTTCCAAAACGCCGAAGATTTCTTCAGGTTTTTTTACCCCAAAATAGCGACATGCTTCAGAGGCAGGGCCGTGATAGGCGAGCACGCCTCTGGGTCCCATGACGATGAGATGACTAAATAACGAGAAGTTCAATTCATCGATCTTGTGGGTGGTCAAAAGAACGATATGTCCTCTGTCCGCCATATCTTTAAGTAGGTTCATCACTTCCAGATCGCTACGCGGATCAAGGCCGCTGGTGGGCTCATCCAAAAAATAGATCAAAGGCTCGGTGATAAGCTCTTGCGCCATGTTCACCCTTTTCCTTTGTCCGCCGCTTATTCCCTTTTTTTCCGGCGATCCGATGAGCACTTCTGAAGCTTGTCCTAAGTTTAGGTCTGAAATGATCTTCTTGATCTGTGTGTCTCTTTCGCTGTCACTGATCTTGTTGCCCAGGCGTAAGTGGCTGGTATAACTCAATGACTCCGTGACGGTTAACTCTCTATGAATGATGTCATCCTGAGGGACATATCCCAATTGACCTTGGAAAGCCTTAGGGTTGTCATACAGCGAGAGTTCATTGATATAGACTTGCCCCTTGCTGGGTCTCAAATAGCCGTTTAGCATCAACATCAAAGTTGTTTTGCCACAACCTGAGGGGCCTATTAGTCCGGTGAACTCACCCGGTTTCAGGCAGAGAGTAATATCATCCACGATCACCTTTTCGCCCACTTGGAAGGTGATGGCTTCGGATTGCAGCAAGAGGTCTGAGCTCCAGTCTTTCTTGGGAGCGGAAAAGAGTTTGCCGATATCCAGCGGCACACCGCCAATCGTGATCTTGTCTGTGTCATCAACGCGGCAAGTGCTAATCTTTCTGCCATTTACATAGCTTCCATTGGCACTGCCGAGGTCTTCTAAGAGCCAATAGCCATCTTTCCTGATGAGAGTGGCGTGCTTGCGCGAGACTCTGATATTGCTGATCACGATGTCGTTATCGTTACTGCGACCGATATTGATCCTTTCTCTCGATTTCAGGTCTCCGCCGACGCTTTGTTTCTCGGCAGAACTGGGCCTGGGTGCGCCGCCTCCGCTGCCTCTGCTTCCTCCTCCGCCTCCACCAGCACCTAAAACTGTGCGAAGATCGAGATTGAAATCTTTTCCCAAGGAGACACGATCAGAAAGCGAGACTTGCCGTTCTCTGACTCTTTCTCCGTTAACATACAGACCGTTAGTGGAATTGAGGTCTTCCACAAATACCCGGTTTGCTGAGTCCATCCGCACCTTTAAATGGTGGCCAGAAATTCGTGAATCCGATATCACGATGTCGTTGTCTGGGGCGCGACCGATTCTTACTGTTTTCACAAAACCTGAGCTTTGTGAAATCTTATTTCCGCAATATACGCAGAATTCAGAATCGACTTCAATGGTTCTGGAACAGTTGGGACATTTCATATTCTTTTTCCATTCTAATATAGCGTTGTTTTCCCAAAATCTTGATTGGTATCTTGCCACGGATAATCAGCGTTTGGTCCTTTGATTTTCTGAACAAAGTCAAAAGAGCTGTAGCGCTGATACTCACGCTTACGATCACTTCAGGTTTGCTAAATACTCTTACTTTGACAGGGGTTTTGTTGCTGAGACGAAACAGCTCTTTGCCGGCAAGATTCTCAACCGAAAGAGTGAAATCTGATATCTCAAAGGGGATCAAAGTACGGTATCTGCTTGATACGGTAAGCTGTGGGTTTTTCCAAGACAGATAATTGATAGCAACGTTGAACTTAAGCTTCTTTTGAAAGCTGATATTAATCCCCAATGCGATGGCAAATATCAAAAGACAGGTTATCGCAGCTATCGCTGATATTTGCCACGCATTGAGCTTAATTTGGCTCAGCCTACATTTTCTCAATTCTCGCTCTCCTCTCTTGCGGGCTGGGGTGGGTGGAGATAAAGTCATCAATGATGGGAATGACAAACCCCGGGTCACCGCCTTGAAGCGATTCTAAGAGATTGAAAAATGAGATGCCTCCATTTTTAGAATAGCCGGCTTTTCGCATCAACTTAATAGCATATTCATCAGCTTCTCTTTCCTCATTTTTTGAATACGGACGTTTTATCGCACCATAGCCGATCATGACAACGTTGCCTAAGTTAGGATCGATATTCGAGGCGAAAACTGCATGTTGTACCTTTTTAACACAGTGCTTGAGTTCGTTGTGAGCCAGTTCGTGAGCGATCACAAAGACCAGCTCTTCCTGAGTTCGCAAGCCTTCAAGCAGAGCGCTATAGATAAAGACCTTGCCACCGGCGACTGTGTATGCATTGAAGATATCACTATCAATGATGGTGAGATCATAGTCAATTCCTTTGCGCGCACAGTGGGGCAGAAGATCAGCTAATGCCTTGTGTGGGTTTTTGTTCTTCGGATAGCTTTTTATCACCTTGTTTTCTGAAAGAATTTGTTGCTTGATTCCTTCGCCGATACTATTCTCTTGTTCATCTGTCAAAGCGGAGATTTCCAATATCTCTTCATCCACGATCTTCAATACTTCTAAGCCAAAATTGAAAAGCTCTTCAAAAAGTTGAGCTCCCAAGCTCAGGGGCAAAGCAAGAATGATCAGCGCAAGAAATTGAACAATTCGCTTGGGTTGCCTGTGTTTAATATGCATTTCCATTCTCCTGATTCATCTTTTTGGAATACAAACCGACCAGGTATGCCGGTGCCGGTCATTAATAGGATAGGCTTATTCAAATCGAAGCTAAATTCAACGAGATATTCGCTTTGTTCTTCATTTGTATAGCCTTCTTCGCTTATATTAATCTTTTGTACTTTATAGTCGCTTCCGAGAAGTTGGACGACATTTTGTTTTAAGAGATTGAACTCTTGCTTTTTGAGCTTGCGCAGTTTCATGTCGCAGCCGGTGATGAAAAGTAATACGATTTGCAAAATCAACGAGATGATGGTTATTTTCTTATTCATTTCTTGCCCTTTGCTTTGTTATTGGGGGTTGTTTGGGTGGAATCTTGGCTTCCTGGGACTGAGGTTTTTTGCCCTGTGCTATCAATCTCGGATGATGAACGTCCCATATTTTTTTGTTTCTTTAATTCATTGCCGAGTTCTCCCACTTTGTCTATTGTTTCTCCAAGAAAATCTGGAGCCTCTTTCCTGTCCTTGTCGTCGCCTTTATTCTCTATCTTATCCTTGCTTTTGCTCTTCTTTTGCCCTTCATTGCTTTCAGTCTTGGACTTGCCTTCTTCTTGCTTCTTTTCGTCCTTGTTACCACAGCGATGAAGCGTGGTGGTGGCAAGTATTCCGGCAAGAATGATGATAAATGCAGCGATGATAGCATTGCGTTTATTGAGGAGTCTGATCTTGGTGGGAGGGGGCGTCATCGGGATGATAGGCTCCAAAATCTCCCCAATGATCTTGACCACTTGCACCGTGATATTGTCTTTACCGCCACGCTGATTTGCCAGAGCAACAAATAACTCACAAGCGTCTTGCGGTTCTTTGTCCATGTGTTCGGATATTTCTTCATGGTCAAAATATTCATACATTCCGTCGGAGCAAAGCATAAATACATCGCCGGTTTTAAGGTGATATGGTCCCTTGATATCCACTGTGTGGTTATCGGTTCCCAAGGCTCTGGTGATGATATTACGTTTTGGATGATCATGCGCTTGCTCGGGCTCAATGATGCCGCTGTCAATCATCTCTTGCACCAAAGAATGATCCTTCGTGAGCTGATTTGTCCTGCCATCGCGCTTCAGATATATCCTGCTATCACCAATGTGGGCAAACCAATAGCTGTCACCGCGAATCAAGAGCAAAACTAAGGTTGTTCCCATGCTTTTTGTGTCGGGATTTTCCGCCTGATGTCTCTTGATCTGCATCTGTGCTTGGTTGGCTGCTTGTTCAATCTCATATTTGACATCATAGTGAGAGCTTAGCATCTTGAAATGTTCTGAAATGATGTCAACTGCCATGCGTGATGCGATTGAGCCGCCTTGATAGCCGCCCATGCCGTCGCAAATCAATAGCAAATCGCCAAATCTTCCGCTATATCTGCCGTAATAGTCCTGGTTTTCATCACGAACCCTACCGACATCACTCAGGTTACCATAGAGAAATCTGTTTTTATCAGTCTGCATATTCATCTCCTTACCTCGGGTCAAAATCGCCTTCGGCTTCTCCAAACTTAAATGTGCAACTATCTGTTATTTTATGTATTTGAACTCTATTGCCGTTGATAAATACGCCATTGGTGGAGCCCAAGTCTTCGATGATAAAAGCGCCGTCGATATAGCTGATCTTGGCATGATATGATGAAACAGTTTGATCGCTGATAACGATGCTGTTGCCTTCTTTGCGTCCAATAGTTGCGCCTTCTTTGCCAATCGTGTAGATCTTCCCGCTTTGGCTTCCAAACATGAATTCCATGCGCAAGCTTTGGGGATTCTCAATTCTTGGGACAAAGGATGTTCCACCGGTGATTATCGTTCTTTCTCTATCTTCAGGAACGACTCTGGGCTGGAATGCTGGTTCAGGTGCTGCTGCTGCGGGTCTAAAAACATCCGTTTCAAGCTTTTCATCTTTTTGTTTCAGCCTTTCTTCGAGTTCTTCGGCTTTCCTTCTTTCGGCGGCTAATTCTCTTTCTTTTGCAGCTTCAAGCTCATTCAATCTTCTTGCTTCTTCAGCTTTCCGTTTGTTTGTTGCCTTATTTATCAGCATATAAGCAACTGCGCCAACAACAAGGATGAGCGCAATCACTCCCACAATCACCCAGATATTGGAGCTTTTTTTAGTTGTTTTTTGCGCCACCTGATTTCTCGTGATGGGCAAGGTAACGCTTGCTTTCAGTTGATGCGTAGTGTTATAAGGGGTGCTGACCTTGATGCCGAGGTTGTGGTCATTACCATCTCCGTTCATGCCGGGCACCGTGTATGATAGCAGATAGATGTTCATAATCTGTCTGTACACTTTCTCAAAATAGTCTTGGAATTCTTCTGTCTTGCTGGCGTGATAAAAATCCCCACCCGTCTTCTCTGCCATGCGCTCCAAGGATTGTAAGAATATCTCTTGAACGCGGGAATATCCCATGGCGAATATGGGAATACCGTTCTCTTTTGCCAGGTTTATAACATCGTTTTCATCATAGGAGCTTGCCGGATTCTCATCCTTGCCGTCGCTGACTAAGATGAGCACTTTGCCCGGTTGCTCGTCATTAGCGACCAGGTGTTGCAGAGCTTTATAAGAGCCGTAATAAAGAGCCGTGTAGTTGCTGCGCGGGGTAATGTTTTCCAGGGTTCTTTTGAGCAGGTTTTTCTCGTTGCTGAAGTCTGCCAAGAGCTGATAATCGTCGCCAAAAGTGGAGATCGCCAGCTTATCTACCGTTCTTAATTTGTTCACAAAAGGGATGATGGCTTTCTTGAAGGCATTGATCGGGACGCCGCTCATGGAGCCGGAACTGTCCACGCAAAGCATTATCTGCAGACCCATACCGCTTTCTTCATAGTTGCTCACCTTGAGAGACTCCGCGTTCTTTCCATCGAGAGTAATGCTGAAATTGGGCTCTTTTAGTGTCGAGATTGGCTCCTGCGAACTATCCAAAACCTGCACCGAGCTTACCATGATGGGAAAGCCGCCGGTCTCGGACTTGATGTAGCGAGCTTCGCTTTGTCCCCAAATCATGCTGATGGAAAACAATAGCAGTATGATTAACAATATTCTATGTTTCATCTCATCTCCTTTGCATAACGTGCGTGCTGAACTTGACATGAACCGCAATGCTATATTATCTTTACCTTGAGATTGATCAAAGCGACCTTGATGATGTCATCATTGTTTAGCTCAACCTTGTCTTCAATCATTTCATCGTTTACAAAAGTGCCGTTGGTGGATAGATTGTCCTGCAGGATCAATTTGCCGTTACGATAGAGTAAGACGGCATGCTCGCTGGATATTCCCGGTTGTTGGATGCATATCTCGCAAGAGCTCTTGCTGCCGATTATTTGTCTGCCTTGATAGAGCTTATAGTCTTGACCGATGGGGTTAACATCAAAGGTTACCAGCCAGCCGACAAGTTTCCTGAGCGCTCCGCCGGATTTTGCTTCTTTGTCCGAGCCTTCGGCTCCTTCGTCTTTGCTGGGTGCTGTGTAGATCATCGTCGAATCTCTATCTGCTACCGTGCGAGTGATATTAGCAGAGTTGATTCTCGGCTTGCTCAAGTCCATCATTGTCTTATCCCTGTCGTGCATGGGGGTGTCCATCATGGTCTTAGCACTATCAAATTGAGGAGAGTCCATCATGGTCTCTGCTCCGCTTATCGTCCTATCGTCGGATGGACAGAAGGGACAGCTATCCAATGAGGCATCGTAATTGTGCCCGTTTTTACAAGTCTTAAATCTATCTTGCATTTTACCTCCACAACCTTTGCAAAAGGCTGCATTGCTTTGATTTTCTTTGCCGCAGTTGGGACATTTCATTGAGTCTCTCCTTTTTCGTTGTTTAATCTGTGGTGTTGGCGGAAATCAATCAAGAATAATTCCAATAATGAAGAAGACGGCTGCAAATATGAAAATAATCTTGTTGAATTTCCTATTACGAACTGAACTCAGATATGCTTCTTTGTACTGTTTTTTATCCAATAGCTTCTGAGTAATAACAACATTCTTGAAGGTGAATATCACCATGCCAATAGTTGCAATAAAAAGACTGACAACTATTAGTATCGGATCATCGAAGATATCAAAAAAAATAGAAGAAATAATAAACCAAGAGACTATTGCTGCAATCGCCACAATACTTTGCAACACATACATTTTAGTGATGCTGGTTTTATTCATACCGTAATCTGATTTATCGCTGATCTGCTCCGCATCCGATACTACATTGCTTGGTTTATTTCTCATAGGCATATCGTACTGAGGAACATAGCTGATATTCTGTTGACCTGACAGGTTGCCATCGATATCTTGGGCTATTTTAAGAGCATTTGGATACCTCAGATTCCGATCTTTCTCAATCATCTTGTTTAGGATATTAACGGTTTTGTCCGATATATGTGGATAATATGATCTCGGGTCAGGTAAAGGATTCTGCACGATCTTGGTCATAATCTCAAAATCACTATCAGTATTCAGATCATAAGGCCGGCGTCCGCTCAGCATCTCAAAAAAGCTTACTCCAAGGCTATAAATATCTGACCTGCCGTCTATATCTTTGAATGCTTTCACCTGCTCGGGACTCATATACACAACCGTACCCAATTGCTGTCCAGTCTGCGTGAGGCCACGCTCGCCCATGATCCGAGCAATACCAAAATCCAATATCTTCACCCTATCATTAGCGTCTAAGATGATATTTGAAGGTTTGATATCGCGGTGCACAATTCCTAGTTCGTGAGCATATTGCAATGCAGAGACTAATTGTCTTAATATGTTGAGGGCTCTTTTTTCCGGGATAGGTCCAATTTGATTGATAAGTTCTTTCAAGGTTCTCCCTTCGGCATATTCCATCACCATGTAATAGCGACCGGATTGTTCAAAAAAACTGTGCAGGCTTACGATGTTTGCATGATTAAGCTTGGCTTGCATTCTCGCTTCATTGCGAAATCTTTGCACTAATTCGGAGTCTGCTGTCAATAGAGGGCTGAGCTCCTTGATGGCAACGCGCCTGTCTAAAAAGCTGTCTTTTGCAAGATAGACAGTCCCCATTCCACCTTTTCCCAAAAGCTTTTCAATCTCGTAATCACGTAAAAAAGAACCA